>ERZ1645185.50-NODE-50-length-52916-cov-7.797828_pt1 | contig 52916 bp, 42 predicted proteins | sample MGYA00575351_ERZ1645185 | MGnify/ENA primary metagenome ERZ1645185 (study PRJEB40838, sample SAMN11284767) | freshwater sediment metagenome | isolation source: river sediment | host: Sediment | place: India: Jana village, Kanpur | collected 2015-12-17 ... | reverse complement strand
GAACGGGTGCGGCAGATCAAGGAAAAGGCGCTGTCGCGCCTGCGCCATGTGAGCCGTGCCAAGAGCCTCGAGAGCTTCCTCGGCTGACCCCATTTCCTGCTAGATTGGTGGCATCCGGCCCCGGCTTCCCGCCGGGGCCTTGTGCTACCCGGGACTCGAGATATGGCATCCAACTACTCCTTCGACGTGACCACCGGCTGCGACCTGCAAGAGGTGGACAACGCGGTGAATCAGGCGCAGAAAGAAGTGACGCAGCGGTTCGACTTCAAGGGCTCGCAGGTGCTCATCGAGTTCAATCGCGCCGAGAATCTCATCAAGCTCGAAGCCGAAGGCGAAATGCGGCACACGGCGCTGGTCGACGTGTTACGCGGCAAGCTGATCAAGCGTGGCGTGAGCGTGAAGAATCTCGAGTTCACCGATCCGAAGCCAGGCAGCCACGAGATTCTGCGCAGCGACGTGAAGCTCAAGATGGCGCTCGACTCGGAGACGGCGAAGAAGGTGACGGCCGCGATCAAGGAGGCGAAGCTCAAGAAGATCACGGCGAGCATCCAGGGCGAGCAGGTGCGCGTGACGAGTCCTGACAAGGACATGCTGCAGGAGTGCATCGCGCTGCTACGTCAGGGCGAATTCGGCGTAGAGTTGCAGTTCGGCAATTTTCGCTGAGGTCGGGGCTGGGGTCGGGGGCGCGTGTGGGCGTCGCGCCGCTGGAGCTGCACCGTTAGCGCACCGTGCCGAGTGGCAGCGTCACCGTACGCCTGAGCGGCGTACCGCGCTGCTCCACCTTGATGTGCACGGAGCGCGCGGGCTGGCTCGGTATTGAGTCGACGTATCGCAGCGTGATGGGCATCTGCGTGCAACTGCCACCGCGCGAACGAGACACGAACCGCCAGCTGATCGTGTCGGCCACCGCACGTCTATCGACTCGCTTCAGGTCGACGCAGCCGTTGGCGCCCACGTAGCCGAAGAATGTCAGGGTGGTCGACGCGCTGTTCGCCAACGGCGCTTGCACGGTCACGCTGTCCACCTGTGCGAGAAACTCGTCGCTCCCGGTAATCAGTCCGCAGCCGCTGAGTGTGAGAGCAGCCACGACGGGCGTGAGCAGGGCCGCGAGCGGGATGGATTTGGGCAGTACACGAGACATTGGCGGTACGGCAAATGGGTTCAGAACGCGGACTGTCGGACCATGCGCTCAAGCGCACGAGACGGCAAGGTCGCCAGGGCGTGTCGAACACCCCCAAACCCGCTACCTTTCACAGATGCTCAAGTTCGGCTTGGTCACCCTCGGGTGCGATAAAAATACGGTAGACTCCGAGCGGTATCTCGCCGACCTCGTCGCCCACGGCGCCGAGCCCGTGCAGAACCTCGGCGATGCCGACGTGATCGTCGTGAACACGTGCGGCTTCATCGACGCGGCGAAAGCTGAAAGCATCGAAGCCATCGTCGACGCCGCCAGGCTCAAAGACGACGGCCAGGTGAAGGCCGTGTTCGCCATTGGCTGTATGGTCGAGCGCCACAAGAGTGAGCTGGTCGAAGCGCTCCCCGAGGTCGACGTGTTCCTCGGCAACTCCGAAACCGACCGCCTCGTACCCGAACTCGTCGAACGCGGCCTGCTCGGCGGCTCGCTCGTGGAGCACCCCGGTGTGCGCCTGTTCGGCGGCGACCTGCCGCACGTGCGCTACCTCAAGATTTCCGAAGGGTGCGATCACGGCTGCGCGTTCTGCGCCATTCCGCTCATGCGCGGCAAGCACCGCAGCTTTGCGTTGCCCGACTTGGTGCGCGAGGCCCAGTTGCTCGAAGCGCAGGGCGCGCGTGAAATCAACCTCGTGGCGCAGGACCTCGCGCATTACGGACGCGACCGCCGCGACGGTAACGCGCTCCCCGAGCTGCTCGAAGCGCTCGTGCGCGAAACCAGCATTCCGTGGATTCGCAACATGTACCTCTACAGCACCGGCATCACGCCGCGACTGCTCGAGGTCATCGCCGCCAACGATCGCATCGTGCGCTGGCTCGACACGCCCATGCAGCACGGCAGCGACGCCGTGCTCGCGCGCATGCGCCGCCCCGAACGGCAGAAGACCATTCGCGAGCGCCTCGCGCAGTACCGCGCCATCGTGCCCGATCTCGCCGTACGCACGAGCGTGATCGTGGGCTTCCCCGGCGAAACGGAAAGCGACTTCAACACGCTCTGCGATTTCCTCGAGGAGATGCAGTTCGACCGCGTGGGCGTATTCACGTATTCGCCGCAGGAAGGCACGCGCGCCTACGGCATGGACGACGACGTGGCCGACAGCATCAAGCAGGAGCGCAAGGAGCGCATCGAAGAGCTGCAGCGCAGCATCACCGCGTCGCGCTACGAACGCTTCCTCGGCCGCGAAGCCCGCGTACTCGTGGAGCAGGCCGGCGATGCGCCCAACGTGTGGGTGTGCCGCGCGCCATGGCAGGCCGACGATATCGATGGCCTCATGCAGGTCACCGTGCCTCCCGCGCTCCTTGCCGCCGGCGTGAAGCCGGTGCCTGGCGCCTTCATCGATGTGCACGTCGATCAGGTGGTCGACGACTACGACTTTTCCGCCACGCTGTTGCGCGTTGCCGACGCGCCCGCTGTGGCCACCCCTGTTCGCTCCACCCGCGCGCTGCCGCTGGTGGGCATCGACACTTCTTCTGCCGGGAGCTTTGGCCGATGACGACCCCTCCTGCTTCGTTGCTCACCAACAACGCGCGTTCCGCCGAGATCATGGCGCGGGCGCGCGGTCGTTTTCCGGGTGGCGTGAATTCACCCGTGCGCGCCTTCCGCGGCGTGGGCGGTGAACCGTTCGTGGCGGCGCGCGGCAAGGGTGCGCGCGTGTGGGATGCCGACGGCAACGAGTACATCGACTACGTGCTGAGCTGGGGACCGCTCGTGCTCGGCCACGCGCCCGACGTGGTGCTCGAGGCGCTCGCGAAGGTCATGCAGGACGGCACGAGCTTTGGCATGCCCACCGAGCGCGAGGTCGATCTGGCCGACAGGATCGCCGAACGCATGCCGCACCTTGAGATGGTGCGCTTTACGAGCAGCGGCACCGAAGCCGCCATGAGCATTGCACGGCTGGCGCGCGCCATCACCAAGCGGGAACACATCCTCAAGTTCGAAGGGTGCTACCACGGGCATGCCGACGCCTTTCTGGTGAAGGCCGGCAGCGGCGTGGCCACGCTTGGCCTCCCCGACAGCCCGGGCGTCCCGGAGGCGCTGGCCAAGCTCACCATCACCTGTGCCTACAACGACTTGGAGGCGGTGGAGCGCATTGCGCGCGAAGTACCGCTGGCGGCCATCATGCTCGAACCTATCGTGGGCAACGGTGGCTACATCGAGCCCACGGCCGATTTCATTCCGGGGTTGCGCCGCATTGCTGACGAAACGGGGGCGTTGCTCGTCTTTGATGAGGTGATGACAGGGTTCCGCATTGCGTACGGCGGTGCCGCCGAGCGCTTCGGCGTGACCCCCGACCTCACCGCGTTGGGTAAGGTCATTGGCGGTGGTTTGCCGGTGGCGGCCTACGGTGGCAAGCGGGCCTTCATGGAGCACATCGCGCCCACGGGGCCGGTGTACCAGGCGGGCACGCTGTCGGGCAATCCGCTCGCCATGGCGGGTGGGTTGGCTACGCTGGGAGCGCTCACGCGCGAGGTGCATGATGGCATCACCGCGCAAACAGCAAACCTGGTGCAGGGCATGCGCGACCTGGCCGCGCGGCACGGCGTGCCGTTCACGGCCAGTCACAGCGGCTCCATGTGGGGGTTCTTCTTCCACGAGGGGCCGGTTCGCACGTTCGAAGAAGCCAAGACGAGCAACGTGGAGCTGTTCAAGCGGTTCTTCCACGCAGCGCGTCGTCGTGGCGTGAGCCTCGCACCAAGTGCGTTCGAGGCCGCGTTCATGTCGGCCGCGCACGGCCCGTCGGAAATTGGGGAAACACTCTCGCGACTCGACGACGCCCTCGGCGCGGCGCTGGCGCAACGGGAATAACGATCAGCACGCCTTACCCATGACTCACGATACGCGCCGCCCCGAACACCGATCGTTGCGCTTCCTCGTACCGGCGGTTTTTGGCGGCGTGGTCGTGGCGTCGGCGCTCATGGTGGCGTGTGCCCCCGGCTCGGCGGTGGTGCGGGAGCCTGCACCGGCCACGGGCGCGCCGGTTGCACAGCGAGTCATGGAGGGACGGCTTGAGCGTGATCGGCTAGCGCTCGTGGCGCTGGGGGCGAAGCAGGCCGAAGCCCCGGTCAGCGCAACGGGCCGCTGGCGCATCGACGAGCAGGGCGGGCGGGTGTCGCTGGTCAAGGGACGCGGCGACGAACCCTGGCGCATTGAACAGAAGAACGGCCTGCTGCGCGTGGCGGGTGACGGGGGCGATGCCACACCGTGGCGTGAAGGCCCGTTTGTGGCGCGTCCGCTCGACAACGCGTTCCTGCGCTACGGCAATCGTCGGTATCGTGGAGAACTGGTGTTCACCGCCACCGACAGCGGCGTCATGGTGGTGAACAGACTGCCGGTGGAAGACTATCTGCGCGGGGTGGTGCCGCTGGAGTTGCCGGTGCGTAACCCGGCTGAGCGTGCGGCCTTGGAAGCCCAGGCCATCGCCGCCCGCAGCTACACGTACATTCGCGTGCCGAGCGGTGTGGTTGACCAACCGGTAAGCGGGTACAACCTCGTGGCCACGGTGCAGAATCAGGTGTACGGTGGCGCCGATGTGGAACATCCGGTGGTGAACGAGGCCATCGATCGCACCGCCGGGCTGGTGCTGCGCTACAACGGCCTCATCGTGGACGCGCCGTATTCATCGAGTTGCGGCGGCCGCACCGCCACCCCCGGTGAGGCATGGCGCGGGGTGCGCGAAGAGCCGTACCTGCAGAGCGTCGACGATATCGACCCGCGCACCGGCAAGCCCTACTGCGACATCTCGCCGCGCAATCATTGGCACGCCGACTTCGACGAAGCGCAGCTGCAGGACATCGTGCGACGGGCCTTGCAAGCGGGCGGGGCCGGGAATCCGCGGCCGGCGGCGGTGCACTCCTTCTCCGTTCCCGCTCGCGGGCGGTCGGGACGTGCGGCCAACGTGGTGCTGCGCACGGAACGCGGTGATGTGTCGATTGCCGCTCGAGATATTCGGGCCGTAATGCGTGATGCGCGTGGCGCGATCCTGAACAGCACGTATTTTTCGGTAGACCGCGAATCGCGTGGGGGTGGGCGTCTGAACGGCGTTACCCTGCGCGGCGCCGGCAACGGCCACGGAGTGGGGTTGTGTCAGTGGGGGGCAATCGGCCGAGCACGGGCCGGTGCCGATGCCCGCGAGATCCTTCGTCATTACTATCCGGGGACCGTCGTCGGCTTCGCCGACTGATCTGTTTCTCCCCGGAGGCGTGAATGAAGGACGGCGTACGCATCGCCGTCGTCGGCACGGGTGCCATTGCCCAGCTGACGCACATCCCAGTACTGTCGAAGCTGCGTGGCGCAAAGCTCGTTGCCTTGTGTGACAACGATGGCGCCAAGGCGCGCGCGCTCGCCGACCGGTTCGGGGTGCCCGATGTCTTCACCGACTTCGAGGAGCTGCTCGACAGCGACGAACTCGACGCGGTGGTCATTGCCACGCCCAATCACCTGCACGAGCCGCACGTACTCAGCGCGTTGCGCAAGAAACTGCACGTGCTGTGCGAGCGTCCGCTGGCGTTGACGTCACGCGGCGTCGATCGCTGTCTCGCGGCGGCGCAGAAGGCCGACGTGCGACTTGTCGTGGGGCACAATCACCGGTTCCGCAGCGACACGCAGGCGCTCGATCAGTTCATCCGCAATGGTGAGCTGGGACAGGTTACCAGCATCCGTTGCGGTTCACTGCAGGTAAAGAAGAACGCCGACGGCTGGCGCAACCGCCGGGCCGAATCGGGCGGCGGCGTGTTTCTCGAGCAGGGCTTCCCGTTGCTCGACCTCGCGCTGTGGCTGGCCGACGGGCCGAACGCCGTGCGCGTGGTGTCGAACATGCGCCGCGGCCGCGGTGCCGGCGCCGTGGAAGACGCGATGCAGGTGTTCCTCGAGTGCGAAAACGGTATGGTGCTCAACATTGATGTTTCGTGGGCGTACGTGGGCGACGAAGACCGGTGGTGGTTCGAAGTGCACGCCACGCGTGGTTCGGCGCGCCTGGCGCCGCTGCGCGTGACCAAGGAGCTCAACGGCCGCGCCGTCGATGTGTCGCCGAGCGGTGCCGGCGTGCGCGAAAGCCCGTTCCTGCAGAGCTACCGGGCCGAAATCGCGCACTTCCTCGCCGTGATTCGCGGTGAGACGCCGTACGACGCCCCTACCGATCAGGCCGCCGTACAGAAGATCGTCGAGGCCATTTACAAGGCGGCCGACGAAGGCAAGGAAATCAGGTTCTGAACCGCGTGACCATGCCTCTGCTGTCGTGGACGCGCCGCGTTGCCTCCGCCCTGTGCGTAGCAGCCGGCGCGCTCTGCGTGATACCCCCGGCGTCGGCCGCGGCGCAGGCCGCGAGTAGCGCGGCGCCGCTGCCCGACAATGTGGCGCAGACCCCGCCGCCACCGCCGCCCGGTGCCGATGCCGCGCTCGACAGCGCGCGCGCCGCGAAGGGAGCCACGCTGCAGTTCGCCGTGTACACCTATGGCCCAGGTGACGCCGTGTTCGAGCGGTTCGGGCACATCGCGCTGGCCATGCGCGATGCCAACACCGGCGAGGACATTGCCTTCAACTGGGGCATGTTCGGTTTCGACGAGCCGAACTTTCTCTGGCGCTTCCTCACGGGCGATACCCGCTATTGGATGGCGGGGTATCGCACCGTCGAGTTCAACGCCATGTACCAGGCGCAGAACCGCTCCATTCGCAAGCAGGTGCTGAATCTCACGCCGGTGCAGCGGGGCGCGCTGTACGACTTCCTCGCGTGGAATGCGCGTGAGGAGAACAAGTACTACCGCTACGACTACTACAACGACAACTGCAGCACGCGCGTACGTGATGCGCTCGACTGGGTGCTGAACGGCACGCTGCGACCGGCGCTCGATTCGGTGAACGGACACCGTACCTGGCGTGATGAAACGGCGCGGGCCACCGAAGGCAATCTGCCGGTGTACGTGGGCATTCAGTTCGCGCTCGGCCGAAACGCCGACCGTCACCTCACGCGCTGGCAGCAGTGGTTCCTGCCGGAGTACCTCGCGGCCGATCTCGCCAGCACGCCGGTGCGCGGTGTCGCTCTTGTTTCGCAGGATTCCGTGTTGTTCACCGCGCAGCGGGAGGCGCTGGGCGAACACGGCCCCGATCGCATCGTGCCGGCCATCGTGACGGGCTTGGTATTGGGGCTGCTCGTATTCGTATTGGCCCGCGTGGCGCCCATGGCCGCCGGAGTATTCGGCGTGGTGTGGTACGCGGTGGGCGGGTTGCTGGGTACGGCATTGCTGCTGGCCGGCACCGTGACCAAGCATGTGCCGTATATGGGTACCAATCTCAATCTCACGCTGGTATCACCACTGTTGCTGGCGGCGGCGCTGTTCTGGGCGTGGCGCGGCCGCGCTGATCGTCGTGGGCGTGCCGCGCGCGCACTGGCGGCGGTGGTGGCGGGTATCGCAATCGTTGGGCTCGTGCTCAATCACGTGCCCGGTTTTCATCAGGGAAGCATGCTGCTGTTCATGACCGTGGTGCCGGTGCATGCGGCGCTGGCGGTGGTGGCCAACGGTCGTCGCAGTTCAGCTGCACGAGGCACGTGATGCACGCGCCGTCCGACACGTCGCGCGTGGCCGTAGGCATCGATGTCGGCGGCACCTTCACCGACCTTGCCGCTTTGCATGATGACGGCACGGTGCACACCACCAAGGTGCTGAGTGTCCCTGCTGATCGCGCACAGGGCGTGTTGCAGGCGCTGACGGCTTCGGCGCTCCCGCCCGAACGGCTGGCGCACATTGCCCATGGCACCACGGTGGTGACCAACCTCCTGCTCGAACGACGCGGAGCCTCGGTGGTAGCCTGCGCCACGCTGGGCTTCACCGACGTGCTCGAACTGCGCCGCCAGGAACGCGCGGCGTTGTACGATTTGTCGCAGCATCACGTGGCACCGCTGGTGGCGCGCGAGCACATCGTGGCCGTGCCGGAGCGCATCACCCCCGACGGCGTGATTTCCCCACTCACCGTCGACGCGGTACACTCGGTGGTAGAGCAGGTGCTCGCGCGGGCCGCAAGCAGTGGAGCGGAAACGGTGGCCATTACGCTGCTGCACGCGTATGGCAACCCGCAGCACGAGCGAATGCTTGCCAACGCCCTTCGTGAGGTCGTGGCCAAGCGCGGCATATCGCTCGACGTGGTCACAAGTCACGAGGTGCTGCCGGAAATTCGCGAATATGAGCGCATGGCCACCACGGTCGCGGAGGCGTACGCGCGTCCCGCTGTGCGGCGCTATCTCGCCGGACTCTCGCAGCGACTGGCCGAGCGCGGCTATCCGGCGCCTCGTGTGATGACGTCGGCCGGGGGTACGCTGGAAGCGGCGGAGGCGTCGCAGCACGCGGCGGCGCTCGCGCTCAGCGGTCCGGCCGGTGGCGTCACGGGGGCCGCGGCCATTGCGCGCGCACTCGGCGTGAACAGTGCGCTCACCATCGACATCGGCGGCACGAGCGCCGACGTGGGCCTGATTGTCGATGGTGAACCGCTGGTGGAACGAGGCGGTGGCGTGGCCGGCATTCCCATTGCCTTGCCGCGCGTGCTCGTGGAAGCGGTGGCGGCCGGCGGTGGCAGTATTGCGTGGCTCGATGACGGTGGCGCGCTGCGCGCCGGCCCCGAGAGCGCGGGGGCATCGCCTGGGCCCGCCGCCTACGATCGTGGGGGCGAACGGGCAACGGTAACCGATGCGCACGTCGTGCTGGGCACCATTGCCGCCGGCGCGTGGAGTGGCGGCGTGCACATCAGTCGCGAAAAGGCGGCCGCTGCGGTGGCCCGCGTGGCCGCGCCGCTCAACGTGTCCATTGAGCGCGCGGCCGAGGCCATCATTGCCACTGCCGACGCCACCATGGCGCGTGCGCTGCGGCGTGTGAGCGTGGAGCGTGGTGTCGATCCACGCGGTATTCCACTCATCGCCTTCGGCGGCGGCGGGCCGTTGCATGCCTGCGGATTGGCCGAACGACTCGGCATGCGCACGGTCATCGTGCCGCCGCATGCGGGTGTGCTCAGCGCCGTTGGGCTTGCGCTGGCACCCGAACGACGTGAGCGGCTCACGAGTTGTGTGACCCTCGCGGCCGACCTCAGCGATGATGCCCTTGCGCAACTGCTGAGCGATGGCGCCCGCCATCTCGGTGCAACCGGCAGCGGCGCGCTGCAAGCGCAATGGTGGCTACGCGCGCGGTACGTCGGACAGGGCTACGAACTCGATGTCCCGGTGCAGCCCGGTGATGCTGTGTCCGCCGTGGCGCAGCGCTTCATCGACCGGCATCAGCAACGGGCCGGGTTCGTGCTCGATCGCGCGGTTGAGTTCATTAGTGCGCGCACCACACTCAGCAGTGCGCCGTGGCCCGTGCGCTTCGCGCGACCGGTGCGTGACGGCGATATCCCCGCTGATGTTGATGATGGTCGCGCCATGGCCCGCACACTGCATGGGGCCGCCGTCGTGCGCTTGCCCGATGCCACGATGCGGGTGGCTCCGGGGTGGCGCGCGCGCGCCCTCGAAATCGGCGGTTGGCTGCTGGAGATGACATGAGCACTCCCCGACACAGCAACATGGAGCCGTTGCCATGACTCCCTCGCGGATGAACATTGGGCGCATTCTCGGTACGCCGGTACCGCTGTTGCTGCCCAACGAAGGTCCTGTGCATGTGTTGGTGGTGGGTGAGGCTCCGGGCCCTCGCGGCGCGGACAAGAGTGGTGTGCCGTTCTTCGGGGATGCGGCCGGTCGCCACTTGTACACGGCACTCACTCGCCTAGGGGCCGTGGTGCTGCCGCCGGAAGTCGAATCGCTGCCGTGGGACGGCGCTGAGTTCACCGCGGCCGGTCTTGCTCCGCAGGCGCACGGGGTGGCACTGGGTAACGCGTATGACCGTTGCCCCACCGACGATGGACAATCGTTTCGGGCGCCCATTCGCAGCGAACTCGAAGGTGCGCGCAACTTCACGCGTCTCAACCGCGATCTTGATCTGTTGCAGGCGCGTGGCCTCAAGGGCATCGTGACGCTGGGACGCGTGGCCACGCGCACGTACGACGTGCTGTTCAAGCAGCGCCCGAGGCCAACCATTGCGCGTCGCGCGTTGCCGCATCCGTCGGCGCAGGGTTTGCTCTCCATGGCGCCAGACCGAGGCAAAGGCGCGAAGATGGCCGACTTGCAGGAGGCGTGGATGGTGCGCTGTCAATACGCCATTATCCAGGCCGGCTTCCCAGCGCCGCCGTCGGACGCCGAATGATGCCGAGCCATCGCGCACCCACGGCGTTCGACGCCCTCGAACTCACGGTGTTCTCGCAGGGCGTGGCCATGCTGGCCGAAGAGATGGGTGGGCTGCTCGAGCGCAGCAGCATCTCGCCCAACATTCGTGAACGCCGCGATGCGTCGTGTGCGCTCTTCGACGCGGCCGGCCGCATGGTCGCGCAGGCGGCGCACATACCTGTACATCTGGGTGCCATGCCCGAGTCGGTAGCCGCCGTACGCGCCGCTGGTGCCGAGCCGGGCGAGGTGTTTCTGCTCAACGATCCGTCGCACGGCGGCTCGCATCTGCCTGATCTCACCATGGTGGAGGTCATTGCGCATCCGCGCGATGCCTCACGCATCATAGGGTACGCGGCGGTACGCGCGCACCATGCCGACGTGGGCGGTATCAGTCCTGGGAGCATGCCCTTTGGGGCCACCGAGCTGTATCAGGAAGGCATCATCGTGCCTCCGGTGCGCATTGAAGTGCAGGGTGAGCCACAGCGTGACGTGATGGCATTGCTGCTCGCCAACGTGCGCACACCGGCGGAACGCGAAGGCGATTTGCGGGCGCAGCGCGCGGCGTGCGCGGCCGGTCGTGCGGGTTGGCAGGCGCTCGTCGAACGCATGGGCGATGACACACTGCAGGCCGCCGTGGATGCGCTGCTCGACTACACCGAGCGTCGCGTGCGTGCGCGGCTCGCATTGCTAGAGGGAGCGACAGGCGCGGCGTCCGACGCACTCGAAGGCGACGGCGTAAGTGACGACGCCATTCCTGTGGTCATTCGCGCCGAAGTACGCGACAGCACCTTGCATCTCGATCTTACCGGTACCTCGCGCGCCGTGCGCGGCAACGTGAACGCCCCGCCCGCTGTGGCTCGCGCCGCGGCCGTGTTCGTGCTACGAGTGCTGTGCGACGACGACGTGCCCGTGAACGACGGCGTGGCCCGCGCATTGCACCTCGTCATCCCCGACGACTGTGTGGCCAATGCCAAGCGCCCCAGCGCTGTGGCCGCTGGCAACGTGGAGCTGTCGCAGCGCCTCACCGATGTGTGCTTCGCGGCGTTGGCACAGGCGGCTGCCAGTGTGGGCGTGCACGATCTGGTCATCCCGGCCTGCGGGCAGGGCACCATGAACAACGTCACGCTAGGTGCGCCCGGATGGAGCTTTTACGAAACACTCGGTGGCGGGCAGGGGGCGAGTCATCGAGGCGCTGGCCCCGACGCGGTGCACGTGGGCATGAGCAACACGCGCAACACGCCGGTGGAGAGTCTCGAGCGCGCGTATCCGCTGCGCGTGGTGGAGTACGCCGTGCGTCGTGGCAGCGGCGGCGGTGGAATGTATCACGGCGGCGACGGCGTGGTGCGTCGCTATCAGGCACTGGTGCCATGCACCGCCACGCTGCTCACCGAACGGCGGCGCGTGGCCCCGCCGGGGGCCAATGGCGGCGGAGCCGGGGCACCTGGGCACAATACGCTCAATGGCCAGCCACTGCCGGCGAAAACACGCGTCGCCATGCAGGCGGGCGATGTGCTGACGCTGGAAACGCCTGGTGGCGGTGGGTGGGGAGCGGCGTAGGCCGGCTACACCGATAGCGTCAGCCCTTCCCACGCCGCGAGCAGCCGTAGCGGCGCGCCGCTGCGCGTGGCCTGTGCGCGGCACTCATCAACCATCTGCTCGACGCTGTCGTCGTCGCGATCGGGATGGTGATGAAACAGCACCAGCGTGCGAGCGCCGCATTCGAGTGCCAAACGCGTGGCTTCGAGGTGCGACGAATGGCCCCACCCGGTGTGCTGTGGGAGCTCGTGGTACCGGTAGGTGGCGTCGTGAATGAGCACTGGCACGCCGCGAAGAAAGTCCCCGAGGGCGGCGCGCCACGCACTCACATCGGCAGACGCATCGTGATAGGCGAGTTCGTTGTCGGGCGCGTAGGCCAACAGCGGCCCGTTGGCATCGTCAAAGCGGAAGATCGCGGCCTCACCCGGATGACGGGCAGGGAATCGCTTCACCACGAGACCATCGGAAAGCGGTGCGTCGTGGTTGTCCCATTCACTGAAGTCGAGCCGTGAGCTCAACCCGTCGACCGCCGGAAACAGCGGCGGGGTGAGCATGGCCCTGGTAAAGGCCGCCAGTGCATCGGCCTCGCCTTCCCCACACCGCACGTGTATTCGGTTGCCCGGTTCGAAGAGTGGCGCGAAATGCGCGAGCCCCAGCACGTGATCGCTGTGCCGATGCGAGAGCAGCAGCTGAATGGGCGCTCTGTGGCCCGCGGCCAGCAACTGAGCGCCGAGGGCGCGGATACCCGAGCCGGCGTCGAGAATGATGACGTGGTTGTCAGGCCCACGCACTTCTACACACGGCGTGTTGCCCCCGTACCGGACGGTGCGGGGGCCTGGGCTGGGGCAGGTACCACGGGTACCCCAGAATCGAATGCGGACGCGCGGAGGGACGCTGGCCGACATGCCGAATTGTGCGCGCGCGCCTTACAGGCGCGGTCGCGCCCGCGCTTCGAGGGCCGGGCGGTTGGTAATCGTCACCACGCGCCGCTGTACGGCGATGAGCCCCTTGTCCTGAAATTCAGCCATGGCGCGGGACACCGTTTCGCGACTCGCGCCAATCATCTGGGCGATCGTCTGGTGCGTGAGCTGCTTCACCAGCGTGGCCGGCTCGCCGGGCGTAGCATGTTCCAGCAGCACCTTGGCCACTCGGCCCGGTACGTCGAGCAGTACCAGGCTGCCAATGGTACCGTCGGCCTGCCGCAAGCGGCGCGATAGTTCTACCATGAGCCCCCACGCCACCTGAGGATTCTGCTCCACTTGCCGGCGAAAGTCGGCTCGGCGCAGCACCAGCAAGCTGCTCGCCTGGGTGGACACCACATGGGCCGACCGTGGACGCCCATCGATGAGCGCCAGTTCGCCGAAATGCTCGCCCACCCCGAGTACGTGGAGAATGACTTCGCGGCCGTCTTCGCCGCTCAGCACCACCTTCACCTCGCCCGAGCGCACCACGTACAGGGCGTCCCCGGCGTCGCCTTCGGAGACGATCATGGCCCCCTTGGCAAACTTCTGCTCGCGCGTGAGCTCCGCGAAGCCGCGGACGGCCGAGCGATCGAGCTCCCGGAACAAGGGCACGGTGGACAGGAAGTCCGTAATGCGATCGAGCGAAACGCTCATCGTGTGCGGCGTGAAGCGCATTGGGGGGGTGCCGAATGTGACCATATGCTATCACCTCTCCTGGTATATCTTGCGCATAGCGCTCGGGATGCCGCAAACCGGCCCGAATTGGCGACCGGGGCTGCCTCTCGAAAGGCTAACCTCGCACGTCACACGCCCGCCGTGACCGATATCACGAATTTCGTCCCAGTCCGCACCACATGTTGAGCCACCTTCGTGATCGAATGGCCGACGCCCTGCGCCGCGCCACCGAAGTGGAGCAGCTGCTGGCCGACCCCGAAACCACCAAAGACGCGCCGCGACTCGCCGAGTTGGGGCGAGAGCATCATCGGCTGGCCGAGGTCGTGACCAAGGCCAACCGGCTAACCAAGGCGGAGGTCGAGCTGACCGAAGCCCGCGACATGGCGGCCGGCGACGACCCGGATTTCGCGGCCGAAGCCCGGGCTGAGGTGGTGCGCCTGGAGCTCGAGGTGGAGCAGTTGCAGAAGGCGCTGCTGCCGCTGCTCATCCCGCGCGACCCACTCGACGACCGCCCGGCCATCATGGAAATCCGCGCCGGTACTGGCGGCGACGAAGCGGCGCTGTTCGCCGGCGACCTGCTGCGCATGTATACGCGCTTCATCGAGCGGCGTGGCTGGCGCATCGAAACCATTTCCTACTCCGACGGCTCCATGGGCGGCGTGAAGGAAGCCGTGTTCAAGGTCGTGGGCGACGGTGCCTTCGGCACTCTGCGCTGGGAGAGCGGCGTGCACCGCGTACAGCGTGTGCCCGCAACGGAGTCGCAGGGGCGCATTCACACGTCGGCCGCCACCGTGGCCGTGTTGCCGGAAGCCGAAGAAGTCGACGTGCGCATCGAAGACAAGGACCTGCGTATCGATGTGTTCCGCTCGTCGGGTCCCGGTGGCCAGAGTGTGAACACCACCGACTCCGCCGTGCGCATCACGCACATTCCCACCGGCATTGTGGTGTCGCAGCAGGACCAGAAGTCGCAACTGCAGAACAAGGCCAAGGGCATGGAAGTCCTGCGCGCGCGGTTGCTCGATCTGCGTCTGTCCGAGCAGGAGGCCGAGCGTTCGCGCTTGCGCAAATCGCAGGTCAGCACGGGCGATCGGTCGGCGAAAATTCGCACCTACAATTTCCCGCAGGGCCGCGTAACCGATCATCGCGTGGGGGTCACTTTGTACGACATCGACGGCGTGATGGGCGGCGAAATCGGTGGATTCCTCGATGCCATCCAGTTGGCCAACGCTGAGGAGAGTCTCGCCGGGTGACGCTGCGCGAGGTGGTGAATCGCGTGGTCAAGCTACTTGGCGACTGCGCCGCTCTCGAGCCAGAAGTACGGCGCGACGCGGCGCGTGAAGGTAGGCTGTTGGTAGCGGGGGTGATGCAGTTGTCGCCAGGCGGGTTGGCGCAGCGCCTGGTGGTGGAGCCCGCGCTCAAGGCGGGGGAAGCGAACGCCATCGAGCAGGTACTGCACCGCCGACTCCGCGGAGAGCCGCTGGCCTATGCACTGGGGCACGCGGCCTTTCGCGATCTTGTGCTGCACGTCGACGCGCGCGTGCTCATTCCGCGGCCGGAGACCGAAGTGGTGGTGGACGAAGCCCTGCGCGTAGCAGCCGGTCGGCCGGGAGGTATTGCCGTGGATATCGGCACCGGCTCCGGGGCCATCGCGCTGGCGCTGGCCACCGAGGGACACTTCGATCGGGTCATTGCTACCGACATTTCGACCGACGCTCTCGCCGTCGCGACGGCGAATGCAGAGGCACTGGGGCTGTATGGTTCAGAGGCCGCGCACCCGCCGTCGTCCACTGCGGCCACCGCCGCGGGAACACCGGTGGAATTCCGCCACGGCGCCGATCTGGCGCCGCTGCAGGACGTGTCGGCCCGTGTGATTGTATCAAATCCTCCGTACATTGCGTACGAGGAGGCGATCGCGCTGCCGCCGAGTGTACGCGACTGGGAGCCCCCGGTGGCGCTGTTTGCACCAAACAGCGGGTTGGCGCGATATGCAGAGCTGGTAAGCGGGGCCCGCAGGGTGCTGGAGCCCGGTGGCTGGTTGGTACTGGAGCTCGATGCAAACCGCGCCGCGCCGGTGGTAACCATGGCCGAGGCGGCGGGGTACGAAGACGTGCAGGTGAAGCAGGACCTCGCGGGACGTGATCGGGTGCTGCTGGCCCGCTCTCCGGCGAGTTGAGCGGCGCATTCGCGTCGCTCACTGTTCATTCACGAAGTCCAATTCGGCCGGGAGGCCGGTTTCATGCTCGAAGACAAGGCGAAGGATCTCGGTCGTACCATCGGCCAGAGCAACGAATACAAGGCCGTGAAGCGTTCGAGCGAGGCGCTCAACAACGATCGCGAAGCGACTACCATTCTTCGGCAGATGGAGCAGATCCGTACCGAGGCGCAGGCCATGATCGATCGGGGCGAAGAGCCCACGAGCGAAATGGAGCACCAGCTCGATGCTTTGCTGCAGCAGGTGCAGGTGAACCCGGCGTATCAGGCGGCCATCACCGCCCAGGACAACTTTGACAAGCTCATGTTGCGCGTGAACCAGTGGATTGCCGACGGCATCCGCGCTGGCGCCGCCAGCCCGATCATCCTTGGTTGAGCTGGGTGTCGTGCACGAGCAGTCGGGCACCGCGGTGAGCGAGCATCACCACCGCGGGCTCTTTCTCGTGCTCGAAGGCGGGGAAGGGGTCGGCAAGACCACGCAGTGGACACGTCTCGCCGACACGCTGCGGGCCGTTGGGCACGATGTGGTGGCGGTGCGGGAGCCCGGTGGCACGCCGGCTGGCGATGCCATCCGCGCGTTGCTGCTCGATCCCACGTCGTTGCTCACGGCGGAGAGCGAAGCGTTGCTCTTCGCCGCTTCGCGCGCGCAGCTGGTGCGGGACACCATCGCACCGGCCGTACAGCGAGGGGCCGTGGTGTTGGTCGATCGGTTCCTGTTGAGCACCTACGCGTATCAGGGTGCCGGCCGCGGTTTGGCCGTGCCGGCACTGCGGGCCGTGAATGCGTTCGCTACGGCCGGGTTGACCCCTGACCTTACGCTGCTGCTGTCGGTGCCGCCTGAGGTCGCGCAGGCACGCTTGCAGGCACGCGGCGGCGCCGATCGTATGGAGCGCGAAGACCTGCTGTTCCACGAGCGGGTACGCGAGGCCTTCGAGCAGGCGCTCGCCCCCGCGTGGCAGCAGTCGCACCCTGAGATCGGGCCGGTCGTGGCCGTGTCTGCCAACCGCGCGGTCGACGCGGTGACTGTGAGCTGTTTGGAGGCGCTGGTGGCGCGTTGGCCGGAACGATTCACTGCGGCCGCTTCGGCGGCACTCGGCGCGCCCTGATCCCGTAGAGCGTTCATGCCAGAAATTCTTCCCGACGCACCCGCCGCTCCGCGCCGTCCTGTCCGGGCCATCGCGGCCGCCATTGGCTTCGTGGCGCTGCTTGGTGTTGGCGGCTGGTGGGCCGGGCGTGACCTCACCGCTGCCGCGCAGCCCACCCGTGCGCCGCTGGGCGGGGCCCGCCTGTTCGATCAGGTGGTGGCCGCCATCGCGCGCAAGTATGTCGATTCCATCCCACCCGACTCCATCTTCGCCAAGTCGGTGTCGGGTATGCTCAATGAACTCGACGATCCGTTCACCTCGTTCCTGCCGGAAGATCGTGTGCGCCGGCTCAGCGAGCAGATGAACGGCACCTTCTCCGGCGTCGGCCTGCAAATCGACATTCGCGATGGCTGGCCCATTGTGATCGAGCCGCTCGTCGGTGGCCCGTCGGAGCGGGCAGGTATCCTCGCCGGCGATCGCATTGTGCTCATCGGCAAGGAGAGCACGAAAGATCTCGACCGCGAAGAAGTGTTCAAGCGGCTGCGTGGGCAAACCGGTACGTCGGTGACGTTCACCGTCGAACGCGAGGGACAGCGCCAGGCGTTCACGCTCACCCGCGACAAGGTGCACCTGCGCGCCGTGCAGCGTGTGGCGCTGCTGCCGAATGGCGTGGGCTACGTCGATGTGAACGTCTTCAATGCGTTCACCGCCACCGAACTGTCGGCTGCTGTCGATTCGCTGGTGAAGATGGGGACGCGCTCCATGGTGATGGACCTGCGCGGCAATCCAGGTGGGCTGCTTGAGCAGGGTGTGGCCGTGGCCGAGCTGTTCCTTGATCGCGGACAGAGCATCGTGCAACTGCGTGGTCGTGCCGGCACGCCACCGCAAACGTTTACCGATTCCGTACCGCAGCGTTGGCCTACGTTGCCGCTCGCGGTATTGCTCGACCGCGCGAGTGCCAGCGCCTCGGAAATCGTGGCGGGAGCCCTGCAAGACCACGACCGGGCGATCGTGCTGGGCGTCACGAGCTTCGGCAAGGGCAGTGCTCAGAACGTGTATCCGCTTTCCAACGGTGGCGCACTGCGGCTCACCATTGCCCGCTGGTACACACCCGTTGGGCGCACCATCAATCGTCCGCCGGAGCGACCGGCCGACGACACCGAGGGTGACGAAGCGGACGATGTGACCTTGCCCGACACCGTGAAGCCGCGTTTCCGCACTGATGCGGGGCGCACGGTATTCGGCGGTGGTGGCATCACGCCAGACGTGGTCGTTGGTGATTCCATGACGCCACAGCCGGTGCAGGCGCTCGCGCGGGCCATGGGCAAGAATTTGGGCGCCTATCGTGACGCCATCAGCAAGCTCGCTCAGCAGCAGAAGCGCAACATGAAGTCGCCGGGCGACCCGGTCACGCGGGATATGCTCGACGCGCTGTTCGACGATCTGACGCGCCGCAAGGTGGCGCCGCCTCGCTCGGTGTTCGACGCGGCGGGGCCCTGGATTGCGCGTTCGTTGGGCTACGAGATGGTGCGGGTGGCGTTCGGGAGCGATGCCGAGTTCCTGCGCCGCACGCAAGACGACGCCACGCTGCAGCGAGCGGCGCAGGTGTTGCAAGGGGCGCGCACGCCGCGTGATGTGTTCGGCAATCTCGAGAAGCGGGCGGTGACGACGGTGCCGGCGACGCCGTAATTACGCGCCGGGAAGTTTCGTCGAGACCTTCGCGCCCTTCGGCACCGTGAACGAGAACGCGTTGCGCGGCAGCGTCGCGCCGGGGTTCCACGTGGTGAGCGTGATGGTGCGGTCGACACCCTGCCCATCGATCACCTGCACGCGCAGCGGACGCGGCTCCTTGTCGTCGAGCCACAACACCGCCTTCTGAAAGGGCACGGCGTCGGGATTGCGCGGCAGTAGCTGCACGCGGCGCGTGGTGCGCCCGTCGATGGTCACTGCTTCGCCGCCGGAGATGACGAACGCACGCTTCGGCGTTTCGAGCAGCTGGCCGAGCAGGTCGGCCACGATGGCACCGTCGGCATTACCCGGCAACTTGAGCACCTGACCGGGGGCGCTGCTGGGCAGATACACCCACAGCGTCTTGCCGTCGCCCACGATGCGATCACCCGCGGGCTGCGAGAAGGTGATGGACACCTTGCCGGGGCGCTCCTGCAGGAACACGCCCTTGGACGTGGCCGTGCGCCCGATCAGCGGGTTCGTGATCTTTTGATCGAAGTTGGCCTCGAGCGTCTTCGTGCTGCTCCACGCCTTGGCCACCCGGTCGTAGGCCGTTTCGGCGCCGTTCTGGGCGGCGAACGGCGCGCTCACGGAGACTGTGAGCGCGATCACGAGTGCGGAGTTGGTCAGATGGGTCATGGCTTCAAATACCCGTGCGGCGCTGTCGAGTGCCTCCGATCGTCAGATCGTCGTCACCGAGCGCTCAATCGCCACCGCAATGGTCCGCAGCTGCCGCACGAGCTCGCCGAACTGTTCGGGATAGAGCGACTGCGCGCCGTCGGAGAGGGCCTTGTCGGGCGTGGGGTGCATCTCCACGAGAATGCCGTCGGCACCGGCCGCAACCGCCGCGCGCGCCATGGGTGTGACCTTGTCGCGCAATCCCGTGCCGTGGCTGGGGTCGGCCACGATGGGCAGGTGCGACAACTTCTGCACTACCGGGATGGCCGTGAGGTCGAAGAGGTTGCGCGTCGCGCTGTCAAACGTGCGTACGCCACGCTCACAGAGAATCACGTTGGGATTCCCTTCCGACAGGATGTACTCCGCGCTCAACAGCAAGTCGTTGATGGTGGCCGCCATACCGCGCTTGAGCATCACTGGCTTCTTGAGCGTGCCTACGTGCCGCAGCAGCGAGTAGTTCTGCATGTTGCGCGCGCCGATCTGGATGCAATCGGCATATTCGGCCACCATGTCGGCACCGCGCTCGTCCATGGCTTCGGTAACGATGGCGAGCCCCGTTTCCTGACGCGCCAACGCGAGCAGTTCGAGCCCCTGTTTGCCAAGCCCCTGGAACGCGTATGGCGATGAACGTGGCTTGAACGCACCGCCGCGCAGCGCAACACCACCCGCCGCCTTCACCTGACGCGCAGACGTAAGAATCTGCTCTTCGTTTTCGACGGAGCAGGGCCCGGCGACGATCGGTACATCGGGGCCGCCAAAGCGCACGCCCGGCGCGATTTCCACGATGGTGGTTTCCGGCTTCCACTCACGAGACGCCTGACGGAACGGCTTCTGCACGATGAGCACGCTGGACACGCCCGGCAGCCCCTCGATGTACGACCAATCCACCTTGGCGTCATCACCAAGGAGACCGATCGCCGTGCGCACTTCGCCCGGCAGAGGGAGGGGCTTGAAACCCTGACGCGTGATTTCTTCGCAAACCCGATCGATATCGGCGGAAGAAGCGTTGGGTTGCATCACGACCAGCATGTCACGTCCTCGGAAAGACTCTAGAAGTCGATGGACCAGCCATCGGTGGCACACACCACCGGGCCGGCGTAGTGCTCCGCCACCTCGGCCGCGATGTCCACGGCTTCGACCGGCGAATAGAAATGCGTGAGCACCAGCCGCTGCGCCTCGGCCTGTGCCGCCAGTGCACCGACCTGCCGCGGCGTGAGGTGCTCGCGAATGGCCATGGTGTCGGGCAGGGAGCATTCGGCCAGCAGCACATCACAACCGTGTGCCCACCGCCCCAGCGCATCGCTCACCCCGGTGTCGCCGGTGTACACGAGGCGCCGTGTCCCCTCACTGATGGAATATGCCACGCTCTCCGCCGTGTGTGGTACCGCGCACGTTTGCAGGTCGACACCGCCGGGCAAGTGCACCACCTCGTCCGCCGCGATTTCGCGCACCGTAAGCGGAAATCCGGGAGAGAGCAGCCAACTGCCATACACGCCTGCCATACGCTCGATGAGCGCACCGGTTCCCGGCGGGCCATACACGGTGACGGGTTCGCTGCGCGGCGGCAGTTGCCCCCATCGCCAACCCATCACGAGCATGGGCAGGTCGGCAATGTGATCGGCGTGAAAATGCGTAAGTGCCACGTGCGTGATGTCGCTCCACGCCAAGCCGAGCTGCGCCATGCGGTGCACCGCGCCGCTGCCGCAGTCGAGCAGCAGGCGAACGGGCCCGGCTTCCACGAGGTGCGCCGAGGCGACCCGAGCGGGGTGCGGGGCCGCCGTGCCGGTGCCAATGGTCGTCAGCTTCACGTTACCGCCCGGTGAAGACGATTTTCCGGAACGTCGGCGAGCCGTTGTTGGCTCGGAATCGCGCCAGATATACCCCAGGCGCTACCGTGCGCCCGTCCGTGGCTGTGCCGTCCCACGTGAAACGATCGTCGCAGTTGCTCGACGCCCCGGGTGCTCCGCGTCCGTACCGCCCCGCATCGAAGCGCGTTACGCCATCATCGGCAGGAACGATGCGTCGCACGAGGTTGCCACGCAGGTCGAGCACATCGAGGCTGACGCCCGTGTCGTCCTTCCCGACATCGAACCAGAAGCAGGTGGCCATGGCCACTGCCGACGGAAACGGGTTGGGAAAGTTCTGGTAGAGCAGGGTGGCGGTGGGCAGCGGGGGATCGGTGATGACGAACGACCCTTGGCTGTACACGCGAATGGAGGCGCCGCTTGGCAACGACGCGCGCACGTTCCACCGATACGAGGTATTCGCCTGCAAATCGGTGAACGAACGGAATGTGGTGTCGCGCAGATTGGCCGCCACCTCGGGCCGTCCGGCCACTGTGATTTCGAGGTCGTACCGCCACGGTCCGGTGGCCGCCGCGACCGGCGCCGTCTTCCACACAAGCAACGGACGACGCACGTCGAACGCATTGCCAAGCGGCGAGTTCGGCGACACGAGCGTGAGCCACGCCGGCACCTGGCGCGCGCCGGAACTGTTCGAGAGCGCTTGCGGCCCCAGGAACGAGCGCGCCGCCACCCGCCAGTATACCGTGGCCTCGCTGGGCAGCGGTCGGGTGATTTGCACCGTGAGGGTACTGTCGCCCGAGTTGAACGTGCTGTCGAGCACCAACGCCGTGAAGTCTGGCGTGGTGGACACCTGCAGGTTGTACTGAATGGGTCGCGAGGGCCCCAGTCCAATAGCTCGCACCAGCAGTGCCGGCGTGAGTGTGGTCAGGACCGGCTGCGTTGGTCCTTCCACCACCACCGTTTGGGCCCGCAATGCCGAAGGGGCGAGCCCTGCGGCAAGCCCCTGCAGCAGAATCGCCCCCCAGCGCATCACCGACCGACGTGTGATCACGCCGGCGACGGTTCCACTTCCGAAGCCACGTCGGCGTTGCCGTCGGCTTCGTCGTCGCTCTCCGGAACGTAATCGGCATCGGGCGTGACATCCGGTGCCGGCGTGCCGTCTTCGTCGATGGACGGCCCGTTACGCAACCGCACGCTCACGATGCTGGACACACCAGGCTCCTGCATCGTGACGCCGTACACGGCATCCGCCGCTTCCGATGTGGTGCGCGGATTGTGGGTGATGACGATGAACTGCGTGCGACTCTTGAAGTCGTTCAGCATCTTCACGAAACGGCCGATGTTCTGGTCGTCGAGCGGCGCGTCCACTTCGTCCATGAGACAGAAGGGGCTCGGCTTGGTGAGGAAGATACCGAAGAGCAGCGACAGCGCCACGAGCGCCCGTTCACCACTGGACAGCAGGTGAATGCGCTGCGTCTTCTTGCCGCGCGGCGAAGCGTGCACCTCGATGTCGCAATCGAGCGGCGCATCGGGATTTTCGAGACGCAGGTCGCACTCGCCGCCGCCGAACATGCGCAGGAAGATCTGCCGGAAGTTCTCGCGCACCTGCGAGAACGTGGCGAGGAACAGTTCGCGCGCCGTGCTGTCGATCTCGCGAATGGCCTGATGCAGCGACTGCTTCGCGGCCACGAGGTCGTTGCGCTGACTGGTGAGGAACTCGAGACGGCGCTGCTCCTCCTCGTGCTCTTCGATGGCCAATGGGTTTACCGGGCCGAGCTCGTCGAGCGCCGTGCGCAGCGTCGCCGCTTCGGTACGCAACTCGTCGGTGGGGAGGTCGAGCTCCTCGAAGCCGGTGAGCAGGTCGTCGAGTGAACGCCGCCACTCGGTTTCGAGTCGCGACTTGATGTTCTCGCGGCGTCCGGCAAGCTCCGTGTGCCGCAACTGCGCCCCATGCAACTGCTCACCCAACGCGGTCGCGCGTTTGCGCGCTTCGTCGAGCGTACTTTCGCAGGCGTCGCTCGCGTGCGTGGCCGCAGCCACCGCACGTTCGGCCTCGGCAAGCCGTCCTTCGGCGTCGGAGAGGTTCTTCTGTTCGGTTTCCAGCTCCGAGCGCCAGCCGTCGAGCTGCTGCGCCAGGTTCTGGTCGGCCTCGCTGAGCGTGGACAGCTCGCGCGCCAGCGCCTCAATGCGGGCGGCAGCGGTGCTGTCTTCCTCGAGCAACCGCTTCTCGCGGTCGACGGCCACACTCAGACGAGCCTGCGCCTGCGCCTGCGCCACTTGCCACGTTGCGCGCCCTTCCCGGGCCTGTTCCTGCTCACGCTCGGCCAACGAGAGCGTTTCGCGAGCCATCGTGATGTCGCTGTCGGCCTCGCCGGCCCGCGCGTGCAGCGCTTCGGCCTGCTGCGCCAACTGTTTGGTGCGCTGTTCGAGTTCGTCGAGACGCGCCACCAGCCGTTCGGCCAGTGCACTCGACTGCGCCAACTCGCGTTCGGCGCGCTCACGGCGCCGATCGACTTCGTTCTGCACTTCAACCGCACGCCGCGATTCCTGCTGCGCGCGGTTGTTGTTTTCGATGGCCAACTGCTGGGCGCGCTCGGCTTCGGTGAGCGCCAAACGGGCGGCCTCCGCCGCGAGCGCGGCTTCATCGCGCCGTGCATCAGCGGCTGCGAGGTCGCTTTCCAAGCGGGTGAGTTCGGCGCGGCGCTGCAGCGGCCCCGGGCCGCCCGCATTGCCGGGGAGATACACGGCACCGCGCTCGTCGACGAACGCGTCGCCGCCATCGAGCGCACGTACCTTGCCCAGCAGCGCCCGCACCCAGCGCGCGGCCGGCCCTTGTGACTGTACGTTGCCCGCCAGCGCACCCTCGAGCGAGCCGATCTCTGCGACCACATCGAGCGGCAGCAGCAGAATGGGGCCAGGCTGTGCCTGCGTATGCCACTGACGCACGGCGTTGGCCGCCGCCGCGTCGCGCACGACGATGGCGTGCATGGTGGCGCCGAGGTAGCGCTCCACCAGCTTCGCAGTCTCGCCGTCGGCGGTGACGAAGTCGGTGAGCGGACCCAGCACTGCTCCATCGCCGAAGCGCTCGCGCTCCTTGAGCAATTTGGCAGCCGACGGCGCGAGTCCCACGCGTTCGCGCTCGAGCGCCGCCAGGGCATTCATCTTGCCCTCGAGGTTCGTGCGCAATTCCACCGCGTTGGCCAGCATCGCGCGCGACTCGGCGTCGGCGGTGCGTGCCGTCGCAGCGGCGAGACGGGCGCCTTCCAGCTCGTGCTGCGCATCCTGCGCCGATTCCTGCGTGAGCTGCACCTGTTCGCGGGCGTTGATCAGCTCGCGCTCGATGGTGTCGAGCGCATCGGCGAGATTCTGCCGCTCGATCTCGAGCGCTTCACGCCGCTGTTCGGTTTCCGCCTGCTCACGGGCCGCCCCATCCCGGTCGAGTTCGATGCGACGCGCCTGATCGCGATGCTCGCGCACCTGACGTTCGAGCTGATCGAGCGAGGCACGGGCCTGTTGCACCGCTTCGCGCGCCGTCTGTTCGGCAGCGAGGCGCTGTTGCAACGCTTCGCCGGCGTCGGTGAGTTCGCGCTCGAGCGTGGTGCGGTCGGTGGCCGCTTTTTCACGATCTTCGCGCAGGCGCCGTCCGAACGCTTCGTTCTCCTCGCGCTCCTGTTCCGCGCGCTGCTTGCGGATGGTGGTGCTGCGCTGGCGCTCTTCGGACACGGCCAGTTCGCGCTCGAGTCGCTGCGTCTTGTCGCGCTGCTCGGCGGCGAGGCGCGCCAACTCCACGCGGCTGGCTTCGGCCGCCCCGCGAGCCGCGTGCGCCTCTTCGCGCTGCTGTTCCGCAGCGGCGATGCCTTCTTCGGCGCCAGGCATATCCGCACGCAACGATTCGAGACGATCATCGAGGGCCTCGAGTTCGTCCTTCCATGCGGCCATTTCGCGCACGGCGAGCGAAATCTCCACGGCGAAACGACGCGACGTGAGTTCCGCGTGACGTTCGGCACGGCGACGCTGACGCGCGAGCGAGCGCACCTGACTCTGTACTTCGTTGATCAGGTCGTCGAGACGGGCGAGGTCGGTGGTGGTCTCCTCGAGTCGACGTTCGGCGCTACGTCGACGATCGCGGTACAGGCCAACTCCGGCCGCCTCCTCGAACAGTTCACGACGCTCGTCCGGACGATCGGAGAGCAGGGCATCGATCATCTTGCTTTCGATGACCACGCCCGAGTCAGCGCCAAGGCCGGTACCACGCACGAGATCCTGAATGTCGCGCAGACGGCACGGCGCGCGGTTGAGCAGGTACTCGCTCTCACCACTACGCAGCAGGCGCCGCGTGATGACCACTTCCTTGAACGGAATGGGCAACTCGCCGGCGGTGTTGTCGAAGTGGAGCGAGACTTCCGCCATGTTCACCGGCTTGCGTGCCGATGAACCGTGGAAGATCACGTCCTCCATTTTTGCGCCACGCATGGCGCGCGCACGCTGTTCACCGAGCACCCACCGCACGGCGTCGGAGACATTCGATTTGCCGGAGCCGTTCGGGCCGACGATGGCCGTCACGCCTTTCTCGAACACAAACTCCAAGTGATCGGCAAAGGCCTTGAAGCCATGAACCTCGAGCTTCGTCAGACGCACTAGAACCCTCTCCCCGTTCGATATACCAGCACCGGCGCGACACCCGTGCCGCGCAGCGAGTCCGCAAGCGTCGCTGCCTGCAGCGGCGACTCGAACGCGCCGGTGTAAATGGTGGCGCTCCCGTCGGACTGACGGAGCGCATACGCAATGATGCCCCGCGTGGCCAGCGCCGCGAGGCGCGTAGGCACGAGGGCCGGTGTAACCTTTGATTCGATTCGATACGCGAAGGGCACCGACACGATGCTGCCGGAGCCGATGACCTTCTCGTTGCGTAGGCGCGTGAGCAGCGCTTCGGCGTCGGCGCGCGCGGTGGCGGCACCGACGGTGACGCGGTACCACTGCTCGTTGCCTTCGAGCACCGGCGAGAGCGCGACGGCTTCGAGTGCGCGCACTTTGGGATCGGGCATGGCGCCCGAGCGGGTGTTGGCGGTCGCGAAGTACACGGCAAAGCGTGACGCCGCCGTGGAATCGGCTGGATTGACGATGGGCGGCGGCGGCGTTGCCGGCACACTGTCGGCCGCAGCGCTGCCTTGGCGCGTACTGTCGCCAGCCAACGCAGCCGAATCGGAGCGCAAGCTGTCGGTGCGCGGCACCGTATCCATGGGCGTGGGCGGTACAACCACCGCGCTACTGTCCGGCGTTGGCGCCTGGCGCTGCAACAGTCCAGCGAGCGGGGCCGGCAGGCGCTCGGCGATTTGTGGCCAGAGCGCACCCACCGCCACGGCGATTGCTGCCAGAAGAATGAGCAACACCCACCGCAAGCGTGTACGGCTGGCCTCGTCCTGCTGTGCTGCCTCGCGCGCGCGCGCCTTGCTTTCGCGCTTGGTGGGCGCGGCCGGTTCTTCCTGAACCGGCGGTGGCGGCGGAGGTGGAGCCGGAGGAGCAATGAGCGGAATGCCCGGCGGCGAGGGGAACGCGGTGTCGCCAACCGGCATGAGCGTACCCACGAAGCCACACAGTTCGGCAAAGCCCTCCACCTGGGGCCGCGCCACCACAATGAGCAACGCGCCCACCTGGTGGAAACCCGCCGCAAGACGGCGCCACCGATCGTTGGCATACACTTCCTGATGATCCACCGGCTCAGTGCCGCTAGGCATCAGGAAGACGTTGTCGGCGCCCTGCATGGGGCGCGCGATCTTGTTGAGCGATACGCCGTACAGGAAGCTGTCGGCGATGCCGTGCGGATCGTCGCCCGTGAGCTGCGATTCGATGGCGGGCGATTCGCCAATCAAGTCAGCAATCGCAACACGTCGACGCTGGCCCTGCGTGCGGGCCAACCCGATCGCGGCGCTCACCGCCACCGACGGATCGCTCGCCGCGACCACCACGGCGCACACGTTGTCGAGCAATGGGGCAAGGCGTCGCCCTTCCACTTCCCACGGGGCAATCAACGAACCGGGTGCGGTCATGGCACGCCCTCGAAGATCCAATAGCTCTGTCCCGACGCGCGACCTACGCGTTCGGCCTCTGCACGTGACGGAAACGGTCCGAGCACCACGCGATAGAGCGTTCGGCCTTCACGCTCCGACGACGTGATGCGCGGTGTTTGTCCGTCCACGCGAATGCGCGCCGCCAAAGCGCGCGCCTGCGCTTCATCGAGAATGGCGGCGAACGACACCGTGAACTGTCCGACCACCGGCGTGCCGGCGGAGTCGCTGCGCACGGAGGTGCTCTCGGCGGCAGCCCGCAACGAATCGGGCACAAGATCTGACGAATCACGCGGTGCACTGGTGCGGAACTGCACCGGCTGATCGAGCCCCGCCGCGCGGGGGCGGAAGCCGTTCCAACGCAGCGTGTACCAAAAGCTGTTCGCGCCACCTTCGATGACCTTCATTTCCTTCAGTGTGCGCGGGTGGGCGAACACCACGTCTTCGCCACGCGTGATGGCAATACCGGCGTCGGGCAGCACCAGCGGAAGATCTCCGCGCCATTCCGTGCGCACTACGCCAATCACTTCGTCGCTGGCGAGACTCACCACGAACACCGAGTCGGCGTTGCCGCGCGCGAGCAAGACGCGCCCGAGCGCGTCCATGCGCACTTCGCGGGCCTCACCCGGCAGGCTGACCTTGCCGGTGATGCCTTCTTCGAATCGATCGACAATGCGCAGAACGTCTTCGCCCGCCAGCGCCACGAACAACCGGTCGCCACTCGGCGTCGCCGCGATGGCGCGCACCGGATCGCCCATGTCCACTTCGAGGGCCTTGCCGAGATCGCGTGTACGCACGGCCAACACCTTTTCGCCGGCACCGGCGAAGATACGGTCGCCGACACCGGCCGCCGTATGGGTCAGCGCGTCGGCGATAGCCGTTTCGTCTTCGCCAACGGGAAACGACACACTGTCCGAAATGGTCTGCTGCGGCGGGCGTACGCGCCACACGATGACCCGATCGCCCCGGGCGCCGGCCACGATGAGCGACCCATCGGGCTGGGCGTACAACGCCTGTGCCGGCAGCGGCGGCGTCATGCGCCAGTCGCTACCACTGGGGGTAAAGCGCGCGATGTCACCTTCGGCGGTGAGGCCGAAAATCGAACCACCGTCGGCTGACGATACGGCGGTGACCGTATCGGTTCGCACGGTGGTCACGGTGCCCAATCGCAGATCCACGCGCACCGGGGCACCGCTGGTATCGACTGCCGCGAGATAGCCGTCGTCGGGGCCGAAGGCCACGATGCGCCTGAGGGCGGGCAAACGCGCCGCCGACCGCCACAACGTGGTATCAAGCGCTGGATAGCGCGCAGCCGAGAGAACCCCGCCAGTGCGCGGAACGCGCAACACGATGGGGTCGGGACCGCCGGGGATGCTGGGAGAGGCGTCGGCTCCTGATGGGCGGGACGAGCCGTCAGCACAGCCGCACGCAAGGAGCACGAGCGCCGACACGAGGAGCGTGCGCACGAGGGAAAAGTACCCCTCTCAGGGGAGGGAAGGGAGGGGTTGCTTCTGGGGAGTGGGGTGGTTTGGGCGGCTGGTGGGACAGCGGAACTACAGAAGCTCGGGGGCGGGAGCTGGAACCACGGGAGCTGGAACCACGGGAGTTGGAACCACGGGAAAACGAAACGGGAACAGCCTCCGAAGTCCGAGGCCATTCCCGTTGTTGCAACTCCCGTGACACTAGCTCCCGTTCCACCAGCTCCCGGTTCACGAGTCGCCAACCCGGGCCGACCCACGGTTACTTCCCTAGTACGACGCCCCGAAGAACCAGGTCCCAAACCCCTTCGCGCCCGGACGGCTCACGGGCTTGGCCCAATCCCAGCGAATAATGGCCATGCCGAACAGGTTCATGCGCAGGCCGAAGCCATAGCTGGTGAGCAGCGCACGCTGGGTGTCCACGTTGTAGTTGTCGCCGCGCGTGTACGTGACGCTTTGCCCCTTCGACCACGCCACGCCGGCGTCGTAGAAGAACAACCCGTCGATGGGCGGGAAGCCGCCAAGCAGGTTCGTCCGGTTGCCGTAGCGCCGCAAAATGGGGAAGCGCAGTTCGGCATTGGCAAACGCCACGCGGCTGCCAATCAGCTCCGCGCTGCTGCAACTGGTACCGTTGTCGCTCGGCAACCCGGTGCACCCCACTGTGCCGATGTCCTCGCGGTTGTAGCCGCGCACGAAGTCCGGGCGCCCAATCCACTTGGGGAAGCGCGCTTCGTCGCGACCCACCGCCATGTTCCCCGTGAAGCGCGTGGCAAACGTGACGTAGTTGAAGAGAATGGGGATGTATGACCGCGCGTCGATGAGGTAGTCGGTCCACTGCCACGTACCAACGCTGGGCTCCACCTCGAGTCGCGCACGACGCCCGGTGATGGGGCCGGTGTATCCGAACAACGTGTTGTCGGTTACCCACGCGAGGTACGGCGAAATGGTGTTGGCCGACGCAATGTTGCGCGTAGGCCCGCGCTCGAAACCGGTGGCATAGCCGAAGCCATAGTCCACGAGCCGGTTGAACGAAAACACCTGCTGGTCGACGTTCTGGAAGCGTGCCCCCAGTTCGAATCGCGTGAAGCGATTGAGCGGATACAATCCGGCCGCGAACATCTGGCGCACCACCAACCGCGTGATCTCCTGCGTTTGCACGAACTGCGACTGGCTGTTCTCCTGCGGCGTTTCGTAAAACCCGGAGATGAGATACAGCGGTTGCTGAACGACACCCGTGGTGTACTGCAGCCGCCGCCCAAGGCTCGTGTAGCCCACGAACACCTGCGCATCGCTCAACTGTCCGTTGATCGAGCCCGACAGCGCAAGGCGCCGATCGCCGAGTAGGTCACTGAGTACCACCGTGGTGCCGCCGTACGTGCCTTGGCCAAAGCCGCCCTGCTGATAGCCAATGCTCGGCTGCGCCACGTACTCGGGGGTGAGCTTGCCCTTGTAGCGCGAATCGGACAAACCCGTGGTGTCCGGCAGGTTGAAGTCGAAGCTGTCGAGCATCGCCTTCACACTGATCGTTTCCGCCTGCCGTGCGAGTACGCTCGCGGGCAGTTCGGCACTTTGGCGAGCCGTGGCGCCCGTGATGGGGCGGTAGAACGACTGCCGTGCCGCCACGGTGTCCTGCACCGTGCCGCGACGCAGGTGCGCCGTAGGATCAACCGGCGCCGCCGGGCGATTCTCCTGTTGCACCGCCTGCTGTGCCTGCGCCACCAGCACCGGATCGCGGAACGGCTGCTTCTTGAGCTTCCGCGGATTCTGCACCTTCCAGATGGCGTGGTCGGTCTTCTCGTAGTACACGAACGCCATGAGATCGGCGCCACGCGCCCACGTGAGCGCCGGCGACTGCTCGGCGGTGGCGGTCACTGCGCCCAACACGTTGGTGAGCTGGTAATGCTCACGGTCGGTGAAGTCGTACAGGTAGATGTTGGCGATACCGGTACGATCGGAGATGAACGCCAGCGACTTGCTGTCGGGCGCCCACTGCGGGTTGATGTTCTTCCCGCCCTGATTGGGGAGCAACGTGATCTTTTGTGTATCGAAGTCGTACAGCGCCACCCGCCACGGACCAATCTTGAGGATGTCCATGTCGGTGTCGGGACCGCGCTCGGTGATGAACGCGATCTGCTTGCCGTCGGGTGACCACGCTGGCGACAGGTCTCCGTAGGTGTCCTTCATCACCTGCGTGTAGCCCGGCGCATCCATTGACGCGATGTACAAATCGCTTGAGCCGTGGCGCATGCCGCTGAACACGATGCGGCGGCCATCGGGCGAGAAGCTGGGGCTCAGTACCTGATCGAGTTCGAAGTCGAACCGCTTCACGATATCGCGCGACTTTACGTCGAGCACGTACAGCACATCGCGACCGCCGCGCTGACCGGTGAATGCCAGCAGCTTGCCGTCGGGGCTGAACGAGGGCTGCGAGTAGATGAAGCGCAACTGCTCGAAGTCGGGGTTGGTGGTGGTGCGCACCAACCGCTTGAGCCGCTTGCCACTGGCAACATCGGCCAAGTACAGCTCGGGGAACACTTCACCACGCAGCAGACTGCCGTAGCCCACATACGCGATGTACTTGCCGTCGTCGGAGAGCGCCGGCGCCACGTACGAGTTGGCCAGACCGCCCGTGCGATTCTGCGTGAGTACCGGTTCGGCGAAGCTGCGCGGACGATCGAGCGAGGCGACCGACGTGAGATACTTCGCCTGCATGGCCGCCTTCCACTCGGCACTCAGGTCGTCGAGCGACAGGCCGATTTCGCGACGGAAGGCACGGTCGATGCCAAGGCTCGGCGTGGCGTTCATGATTTCGCCGATGACCTCGTCGCCCCACCGGGCGCCCACATACTGCCACAGCGCGAGACCGTATCGGTACGGGAAATACTTGTCGGGGCGCTCCGTCATCTGGGCGATGGTGGGGAGCGTGTTGTTCACCACGGCGTCGCGCACCCACGCGTCGGTCCACGGATGGTTGGGGCCAATGGACAGATACTCGGCCAGCCCTTCCATGTACCAGAGCGGCGGGTTCACCATGGCCAGGTTCTGCAATCCGGCACCGGCGCGACCACGCGAGAAGATGTCGAACGTGAACACGTGCACCATTTCGTGAATGAGCACGTGTTCGAAGCTGGCCCAGTCGCCGCTGAAGAACTGCGCCATGCGCTGGCGCAGTGGGTCGGTCACACCGCCGGTGCCTTCGCCGAGGTCACCGAAGACGTTGCTTTGCGCAAAGTCACCCGACGACCCGAAAATCAGAATGGGCTTCTTTTCGCGGAACTGGTGCGCCGTAAGTCGCGAAAGCCGCGCGTAAGCGCGCTCCGACATGCGGGCAGCGTCGGGGGCGACGTCGGCAATTTGCGGATAGTAATGAACCAGGAAGTGTTCGGTTTCGATGACGCGCCAGTTGAGGCGGTCGTACTGCACCTGGTTCTGTCCGAAGTACTGCGCTGCCGCCGGCGTGAACGACGCCGAGGCCGCGAGCGCGGCGACCGCGAACGTGAATGCCGTACCGAGTCGTGACCACCGCGTCGCCTGCGCCATGCGAATTACGCTCCCTGCTTGATTTCGGCGTCCACGTTGAGCGGGGTAGCATCGCCCCACAACCGCTCAAGCTGGTAGAACTGCCGCAAGGTTGGATGGAAGACGTGGATCACACAGTCGGCGTAGTCGAGCAGCGCCCAACGCCCCTGGTTGAGTCCTTCCGTCATGGTGGTAGACACGCCACCCTCCTTCAACCCTGCCTGGATGTGCTCCGCGACCGCCCGGACATGGGTGTCCGAGGTTCCGGAAGCGATAACAAAAAAGTCGGTCATATCCGTCACACCACGGAGATCGAGGACCACGATATCAGTGGCCTTGAGGTCGCTGGCCAGCGCAGCAGCGCGGCGGGCGATGGGTTCTCCGGGGCTCGGGCGTCGTTCAGCCATATCTCTTCTAGTAAGGGCATCGTGGGGGGCCAGGAGTTCCACGTGCGACTCCGATACCCCGCCGTCCAGCGGAAGGTTGCTACGTAAACTACGACACGGACAGGGGCAGGGATGCCCAGTCGGTCACAGTCGTGGGGAAAACCAAGGGGGAGCCCGGCGTCCGGACTCCCCCTTCGCACGTGCGGTGAGGTGACTACCGTGACGGGTTACGACACGGGATCACACCATCCGGAGTGCTTACTGCTTGATGATCCACACCTTGATCTCGGGGTGCACATCGGCGTGCAGCTTGACCGCCACCTTGTACATGCCGAGCGACTTGATGGGCTCATTAAGCTCGATCTGACGCTTTTCGATCTTGAAGCCCTGGGCTTCGAGCTGCTGCGCGATGTCGCCGGCCGTGACGGAGCCGAACAGCTTGCCTTCTTCGCCGACACGCGCCGCAAACGTCACCGAGACTTCGGCGAGCTTGTCGGCTACGGCCTGCGCGGCCGCCTTGCGCTCGTTCTCGAGTGCTTCGAGGCGGTTCTTTTCGGCCGCGATGCGCTTGCGATTGCCAGTGGTGGCCTCGTAGGCCAAGCCACGCGGCAGGAGGAAGTTGCGGGCATAGCCCGGCGACACGGAGACGATGTCACCAGGATGTCCGAGCTTGTCGACGGCGTTGCGGAGAATGACTTCCATGGGAACTCCGGGTCTAACCGGTGAAAGAATTGAGTTTACGGCGACCACGGCCGACGCGTTTCTGCGCCCGCCCGAAAATCGCGCCAGGTGTCGCCAAGTCCCAACGTGAAGGTGACCGTCAGCAGCGCGACGAGCATCCACACAGGACCGAGGACCGGAACCAGCACCATCAGACCGAGCAGCACCCACACCGCCGCCCGATCGGGAACGTACCACGTGAGCACCCCGGCGCCCCGAAGGGCGTACAAGGTGCCGAAAAACGCCACGAGATTGAGGCCGACCGTGCGCCACTCCACCAAGGTGGGGAGGAGCAACACCGTGATGCCGACGATCAACCCCCAAACCCACTGGTCGTTGAAGCGCAGGTCGCGCAGCGCCGCCAACGGAGGCCCGATACGAGCCCGCGCCAAGCGGTGATACGCCGCCCAACCCAGTGCCAACGCCAGCAACGACTCGAGTGCCAACAGCGCCGGAGCGAGCCGCACCAGCGGAGCCAGTCGCAGGCCACCGACCGCCGCCGATGCCGGCTGCGAATCGGCAAGCGCCAGGAGCACCGCTTCCATGCGTTCTGCCCGCTCCACCGTTTCCGGAAAGCGCGCCGCGAAAGCTCGCCACGACGGAGACGCGGTACGCGCATGCCACACCGACAGCGAGGCACCCAACCGTTGCTGGTACTCCTGCGAGAACATGAGCGCCGACGCGTTGAACACGCTCTGACCGCCCGTTGCCCTCATGGAGAACCCACCTGCTGTTACGACACCCGCCAGGGCCAACGCAGCCAAGGCTCGCGTGAGAAACGGTTTGGCGGCGGCCACCAGGCAAACCAACCCGAAGGCGGCGCCTACCGTGACTGCCCAACCGCGGAGGAACGCGCCGTACCCGGACAACGGGAGCGGCACCTTCCACACCACCCACGCTGCAGCCACCCCCCATACCACGCCCAACAGGAGGCGCCCGCCAGCCCACCAACCCACAATGGCACAGGACGCAATGGCCACCAGCACCATCAGGGCGAACTGTTCCACCGGCAGCAGTAGACGAACGGTAGCAGCGGGGAGCGCGAGGGCCGGCGGCCAGGCCGGCGCTGCGGTCACAGCGACCATCAGCAACATGCCCAACACAAACCAGCGCCACCCACGCTCCTGCGGAGCAGTCGCAGCGTTACCCGATGCGACTGCTCCGTTCATACTTACGCCGTCTGGCCCTTCACGTACGGAAGGAGCGCCAGGAAACGCGCCTTCTTCACGGCCTTCGACAGCTGACGCTGATGACGCGCGTCGACGCCGCTCAAACGGCTCGGCAGAATCTTGCCGTAGTCCGTGATGAAACGGGCGAGGAGACGGTCGTCCTTGAAATCGATGTAACGGATGCCCGCTTCAGTGATCGGGCAGGGCTTCTTCTGGCGGCGCATGGGTTAATCCTCGTCGTCGTCGTCATCATCGCTCGCGCGACGGCGCGAAGCGAGCTCTTCGTCGGAGAGCTTGGGCGCACCCAGCTCGTGCTCGTACAACGTCACCAGATAGCGCACCACACCCTCGTCGAGCTTGAGCGCACGCTCGAACTCGGGGAGCACGGCCGGCGCCGCGGTGAAGTTGCTGATCACGTAGTAGCCGTTCTCATGACGGCCAATCTTGTACGCGAGCTGACGACGGCCCCAGTGCTCGATCGTCGCCGGTTCGGCGAGATTGAGCAGGCCCTGCAGCTTCTCGAGCTTCTCTGCAATGGTCGTGTCTTCGAGCGCACTGTCGAAGATGTACACGGCTTCGTACCGCCGCGTAGGATTACGGCGGATCTTGAGCTTTGCCACTCGGCAATCCTCCCTGTGGTCATGAGTGCCACCCGCAGTGCCGAGCCGCGGGCGGAGGGTCTAGCGGAAAGACCCGAAAAACCGGGAATTTCCGGATGAGCCTTGAAGTGTAGGCAAACCGAGGCCGAACAGCAACTCCGCGCGGCTTTTCCGCCCTGCTGCCGATGCTGCCGATAGGGCCCCGTACGAGACGGGCCAATGGTGGTGAACGGTCAGGCGGAGCGCGTCAGGGCATGCGGCAGGAACGGCAGGGATACGGCCAATCAGGGACGGAAAACCGGCGGCGATCGATCGGTCAGGGCGGGGGAATGCGTGCCGCCAGGCTCGCCGTCGCCGTGCTGCTCGCTACGATGGGAGTGGCGGGGTGCTCATCGAGTGACATCGTGGCGTCGCCCCTGCCGGATAGCGTCACCATCGCCGTGCCGGCGTCCCGCCTCACCGTGGGCGAGGTCGGTTTCCTGCAGGCCCGCGTCGCGGCGCCAGCCGGTGCCATGCCCGGCGCCGAGGTCGTCTGGACCTCCAGTGCGCCCACCGTCGTGGCGGTGGCGCCCGGGGGCGTGCTCACCGCGATCTCTCGCGGCACTGCCGAGGTGACCGCCGCCGTGGCCTCGAACCCCACCATCAGGAGCAGCGTCGCGATCACCGTTGTCGGAGCCTCGGCGCTCACGCTCGACACCAAAGCGCTCGAACTCGGCGAGGGCACCCAGCGCCGGCTCGCCGCCACGGTGCTCTACGATGAAGGCGCCACCCCGGCGCCCGCCGTGTGGCGGTCCAGCTTCCCGGCCGTCGCGCTCGTGGATAACCACGGCACGGTCACCGCACTCACGTCCGGCACCACGGTCATTCGGGCCACCGCGGCGGGCAAGGCCGACTCGGCGGTCATTACCGTGTCGCCGCAAGCCATTGGCAGCATCACCATGGATTCGGTGAGCAGCGCCGCGCTGTTCATCGGCGATCGCCGCACCCTCTCGGTGACGGTGCGAAATCCCGCCGGGGCGATTCTCGCCGGTCGTGCGGTTGCCTGGTCGTCGGCCAACCCCGCTGTCGCCACCGTGTCCACGGCTGGTGTCGTGACGGCGACAGGGGTAGGAACCACCACGATTTCTGCCGAGTCCGGTGGACGGGTGGCCGACGCCGCGGTGGTCGTGCTCGATCGCGCCGCCTCGGTCACGCTCACACCTGCCGCCGTTCGCGTCCCGCGAGGGAGAACGGAGGTATTGACGGCGTCCATTCGCAACGCCGGCGGTATACTGCTCGCCGACCGCCGAGCGATCACGTGGACCAGTTCGGCGCCCACCATTGCCACGGTGAACGCCGATGGCACCGTCACCGGCATCGCCAACGGTACGGCCTCCATTACGGCCACGGTCGAAGGGAAGTCCGGCGTGGCGGCCATTACCGTGGTCGATCCGGTCGCGACGGTTCTCGTAACGCCCCCATCGGCCACGCTGTCGGTGGGCATGACGCAGCAAGTCACTGCGTCGGCGCGCGATGCAAAGGGCGTGTCGGTCACCGGGCGCCCAGTCGTGTGGTCGTCGTCCAATCCGTCGGTGGCGTCGATTGGTGCCAGTGGCGTGGTCACCGCCATTGCGCCGGGCAGCACCGTACTCACCGCTACGGTGGAAGGGGTCGACGCGACAGCTGTGGTTACCGTGCTGCGCCCTGTTGCCTCGGTGGCGATCACCACGCTGCAGAACAGCCTCTTCGTGGGACGCACGCTGCAGCTGGCCGCGGCGGCGCGCGACGCGCAGGGTGTGTCGCTCACAGGGCGCGCGGTCTCGTGGGCCAGCTCCGACCCCGCGCTGGCCACCATCTCGGCCACGGGCCTCGTCACCGCGCTGGCGACGGGGACGGTCACCGTCACGGCGACCATCGAAGATGTGGAGGCCAGTACCACGCTCACCATGGTCGCATTGCCGCCGGCGCTCACGGCCATCAGCGCCTCGGTGGATACTGTGGTGCTGTATCAGGGGCAACGAGCGGCGGTGACCACGACGGTCACGCAGCCCACCGGCGCCCCGACGGCCACGGTGACCTTCGGCACGGTCATGCCATCGGTGGCCACCGTGTCGAACGATGGCGTGATCACGGGCGTCGCCCCCGGCACTGCGAAAATCACCGCGACGGCGGCCGTGGCGGGCAACACCAATTTCTCGGCGGCCACGCAGAGCACGACCATCGAAGTGATCGTGCGGCCGTTGCCCGTGGCGTCGGTGCAGATCACGCCCGGCACGGTAAACCTCATGGTGGGTGGCGTGCAGCAGTTGAGCACTATCACGCGCGACTCGCTGGGCAACGCGATTACCGGACGCACCACGCAATGGACGTCGTCGAATACGTCGGTGGCCACGGTGAGCGCCACGGGGCTCATCACGGCGGTTGCCGAAGGCACCGCTACGCTTACTGTCACCGTGGAAGGCGCCACGGCCACTGCGCTGTTGTCGGTGGGGCCGCTGCCGCCCGCCATCACGAGCCTCACGGTGTCGCCCACCGCGCACAGCCTGATTGCCGGGCAGACCCGCACGCTGGCACCGGTCGTGGTGCGTCCCTCGGGGGCACCAACGCCGACGATTACCTATGGCACCGCCAACCCGGCGATTGCCACCGTATCGACGGCCGGGGTGATTACCGCGCTCGCCATTGGTACGGCGACCATCACGGTGACCGTGACGGCGTCAGGAAATACCACCTACGCGGCCGCCACCCTCACGGAGCTGGTGACGGTCACTGTGTCGCCAGCCGTGGCCAGCGTGCAGGTCACGCCGGGTTCGGCGTCCATCATGCCCGGGAATACGCAACAGCTCAGTACGACCGTACGAGATTCGAGTGGCGCCGAACTCACCGGGCGTGCGGTGGCGTGGAGCACCTCCAACGCGGCCATCGCCAGTGTGAGTGCGACCGGGCTCGTGACCGCTGTCGCGGTGGGCACGGCTACGATCACCGCCACCGTTGGTGGTGTGCCAGGCACCATGACGCTCACGGTGCTCGCGTTGCCCACCTCGATCACGTCGGTGTCGGTCACGCCCACCAGCGTGAGCCTGCCGGTTGGCCGAAGTGCGGGTCTCACCCCCGATGTCACGCAGCCCTCCGGTGCGCCGGCCGCATCGGTGACCTACGGCACGACCGCGCCGAGCATCGCTACGGTGTCGTCGGCGGGGCTCGTGGTTGCCGTTGGTCCTGGCACCGCCACCATCACCGTCACCGCATCGTCGGCCGGGAATACCGGTTACTCGGCGGCGTCACGCACGGCCACGGTCACGGTGACCGTCACCGACGTGCCGGTGGCCACGGTGAGTGTCGCGCCGGCCAGCGCCAGCATCCTCACTGGCGCCACACAACAGGTGGTGGTTACCGCCCGCGACTCGGCAGGGCAGACGCTCACCGGACGCACCGTGAGCTGGGCCACGCTCAATGCCTCCGTGGCTACCGTGAGTACGAATGGGCTCGTCACCGGCATCTCTGCGGGCTCGGCCACCATCACCGCCACGATTGACGGCGTAGTGGGTACGGCCACCATCACCGTGCAGACGCCGCCGCCGGGTATCACCAGCCTCTCCGTTTCGCCCACCTCGGCGACGGTCACGGTGGGCCAGACCCGCGCGCTCACATCCACGGTCACACAACCCACCGGTGCGCCGTCGGCAACGGTGACGTACACCTCGTCCGATACCAACATCGCGACGGTCTCGCCGACCGGTGTGGTTACGGCCGTGGCGGCTGGGTCCGTGACCATCACGGTGACCGCGACATCGCCGGGCAACGCCACCTTCTCCACCACCACGGTCACGTCCACCGCCACGATGACCGTCGTGCCGTAAGTGGCGTCCGGCGCCGAGTCTGTGGTGTATTTTCTCCGCCATGTGCGGACGCTACGGATTCGGAAACCCGGCACGCCTCGGTGAGTTGCCGCTCGGCGTGAACCTCGCGGCATCGCTGCCCGACTTGCAGCCGCGGTGGAACATCACGCCGTCGCAGAACGTGGTGCTCATTCGCGAAAGCGCGGCGGGGCGCGAAGCGATGATGGCACGCTGGGGGCTGGTGCCGTTCTGGGCCGACGATGTGTCTATTGGTAACCGCCTCGCCAACGCGCGCGGCGATACCGTGGCCGTGAAGCCCTCGTTTCGTGCGGCCTTCGCCAAGCGGCGCGGGCTCATGCCGGCCGATCTGTTCTACGAGTGGCAGCCACTGGTGGGCGCGAAGGTGAAGCAGCCGTGGTGCATTCGCTTGCCTGACAATGAGCCCTTCGCGATGGCCGCCATTTGGGAGTCGTGGACACCCAGGAACGACCCTGGAGCGGCGCCGCTTGTGACCTGCTGCCTCATCACCACGGAGCCGAACGACACGATGCGCCCCATTCACGACCGCATGCCGGTGATTCTGTCGCCGAGCGAGTACGAGGCGTGGCTCGATCCGTCGGCGTCGCCGGCGGTGCTGCAGGGTCTCATCCGGCCGTACACCGGTGCCATGCACGCGTACGCCGTGAGCCGTCTGGTGAATGCGCCGGTGAATGATGTGGCGGAGTGCGCGGCGCCGGTGTAACGCGAGCTACTTGGTGCCGCTCGCCTTGGACAGATACAGGTTGAGACTGCCGAAGCTCAGCTTCGATTTCATCTGCACCATCATGCGGCGGTCGTCGTCGGTAATCCACACTTCAGCCTTGCCGTTCTGACTGAAGATGCCCTTGGTCTGGAACGTGGGCTGCAGCACGACCGTGCTGAAGGTGCCGGCCGGTACGTTCACCGTTTCGCGGCGCAGCACGCGAATGCGCACCGGGTTGCCCTGCGCCTTGAAGTAGCGCGCGAACTCGTAGGTCTTGCCCACTTCCAGCGGCAGGGTGCGCACGAAATACAGGAACGAGCCTTCGTCGAGCGGGTTGGCCACGGTGGGCTCCTCCTCGCGGTCACCCTCGCGCATCATGCCGCGCTCGGGGAAGATCTCGTAGCGCCGCTTCCGCTCGTAGCTCCCCTCGTCCACGTCCTGGTGGTAGCGCAACGAGTTGAGGGTGGTCACGTCGAACCAGCTTTCGTACACGTCGTTCACGCGGTAGAGCGGAATGCCGCCCTTGATGGTGAACACGGTGTGCCACACCGGGCGCCCGCGCACTTCGGTGATTTCCTTCACCTGCATGCTGCCGTTGCCCACCTTGAGCGAGCCGAACTTCACGTCGTAGTCGAGGCGTTCGCCGACGACGAAGGGCACGGCCAGGGGCACTGTCGAACCCTCAGAGACCGGTTGCCCCAGTGCGGGCTGCCCGCCCGTGACCCCCTGCGTATGTGCGGGGGCTACAGCAAGCAGTACGCCGAACCCAAAGAGGGCCGGGAGAAGGGGGAGCAGACGCGTCATGGCGCACTCCTACCCGCGAGTGTGAAAAAAGTGCGCACACGCCTCGGCCCCACGCGACATGCCGGGACGAGCCGTCAGACGTTGAAGCGGAAGAGCAGCACGTCGCCGTCCTGCACCACGTACTCCTTGCCTTCCGAACGCGCCACACCCTTTTCCTTCGCGCCCTTCCACCCGCCATGCGTGATGAAATCGGTGAACGCCACGGTTTCGGCGCGAATGAAGCCCTTCTCGAAATCGGTGTGAATGACCGCGGCCGCCTTGGGGGCGGTGTCGCCCTTGTGTATGGTCCACGCGCGCACTTCCTGCTCACCGGCAGTGAAGTACGTGTCGAGCCCCAGCAGCGAATAGCCCGCGCGAATGAGGCGGTCGAGCCCGGCGCTTTCGATGCCCAGCGACGAGAGGAACTCGGCCCGTTCTTCGGGCGGCAGCTCGGCCAGCTCCGACTCGATCTTGGCCGAGAAAGGCACGATTTCGGCGTGTTCGCCCGCCGCGGCCACGGCGGCTCGCAACGACTGCAGGTACTGACCCTCTTCTCCCGACAGCTCGGCATCGGTCACGTTGGCGGCGTACAGCACCGGCTTGGCGGTGAGCAGCTGCAGCCCTTCCAGCTTTTCCAGGTGCTCGGCGCTGAGCCCGGCGCGCCACAGCGGCTTCCCCTCGGACAGCGCCGTGTTGGCCGCTTCGAGCGCCGGCAGTTCGGCCAGCGCGTCCTTGTCGTTGGCCTTGGCGGCACGACGCGCCTTGTCGAGCCGCTTCTCCACCTGCGACAGATCGGAGAGCGCGAGTTCGAGCTCAATGATTTCCTTGTCGCGTGCCGGGTCGGGCTGACCCATCACGTGCGTCACGTCATCGTCGGCGAAGCACCGGATGACGTGCACGATGGCGTCGGTCTCGCGGATGTTCTGGAGGAACTTGTTCCCCAGCCCTTCACCCTGCGAGGCGCCCTTCACCAGTCCGGCGATATCCACGAACTGCACAACCGCAGGTACAGTGCGCTTGGGCTGCACGATCTCGGCGAGCTTGTCGAGCCGCGGGTCCGGCACCTCGACCATGCCCACATTGGGCTCGACCGTGCAGAACGGATAGTTCGCGGCTTCCGCCTTCGCCGCCGTCAGGGCGTTGAAGAGCGTGGACTTGCCGACGTTTGGGAGACCGACGATACCGAGACGGAGCATGGTTCAAGGCTGGAGTTTGGTTACAGCCTTGAAAGATAACAGGGGCAGGGGACTGGCGGCGACCTGCGGGGAGATAGAGAGAGGGCAGAGTTGAGAATTCAGCGCTGAGATTTCAGAAATCAGGGAACCGCTCATACAAAACAGGCAGAACGGGCGGAACCGGCTGAACAGGGGAGGGCACCCCATCCCGTCCAGCGGTTCTGCCTGTTCCGCCCGTTCTGCCTGTTTTGTTTAGCCGTTACGGTTCTGCCCGTTCTGCCAAACCCGACGCCGCCTTACTGCTTGCAGACGCCCCGCGGGTCCAGCTTCGGCTGGTCCACCAACGGCCGCGTTGCGCGATTGCCCAGCTCGGCCGCGATGTCCGCCACCAGACGCGTTACGCGCTGCATGTGCGGGTAATCGATGTATTGCGGTTCGTCGGTCAGCTGGTGGTATGCCGAGTGGCCGCCGGTGGTGAAGAACGTCACCGGCACGCCCCACTTCGCGTACTCGTAGTGGTCGCTGCGGCAGTAAATGTTCATGGGGTGGCCGTTCGCGTCCATGGCGTAGTCGAACTTGAAGTTGTGCTTCTTCGTGGTGTTCACCTTCTCCACGAGATCGCCCAGCTCTGTGCTCAGACGACGCGAGCCCACCAGCTGCAGATAGTCGGGACCGCCGCGCAGTTCCTTGCCGTCGGCGCTCATGCCCGTCTGGTCGGTGGCGCTGCCGCGGCCCACCATGTCCATGTTGAGTTGCGCCACGATGCTGTCACGCGGCACTGTGGGATACTCGGTGAAGTGTGCGGAGCCCCACAGTCCCTTTTCTTCGCCCGCGTGCCACACGAACAGCAGGCTACGCTTGGGCTTCACCTTCTGCGTCGCGAAGTACTCGGCCATCTCGAGCACCGACATGGACCCTGAGCCGTCGTCGTCGGCACCGTTGAAGATGGAATCGCGGCGCGCCTCCTTGTTCTTGCGCATTTCCGCGAGCTCGGCGTTGATCTGCGCGAACTGCTCGGCGTTGCCCATCTTGTCATCGTTCTCGGCGCCGCCCGGGCGCACAATGCGATTGAACACGTAGATGGAGTCGTGATCGAGACCGCGGCGCGACGTGCCCACGTGGTCGCTGTGCGCACCAATGGCCACGTACTGCGTGGCCAGTTTGGGGTCGCTGCCAGGAATCATGGCCACCACGTTGCGGGCCGGGAACGCCGGCGACTGCATCTCCACCAACGCCTTCACGTTCACCTTGGCACCGAGCGCGCCCGGCACCAGCATCTGCATGCCGTTGCCGAAGATGCTCATGGTGGCCGAGTCGGTGACGAAGAGTCGCGAGTCGGCCGGCTGATTGGGGTCAACCGGCGACAACCCGCCTTGCAGTACGTAGCTCAGTACACCGCGTGCCTGCTGCGGCATGAGGAAGAGCACGCCCGCCGCGCCGGCCGGGGCTTCGATACGTCCTACCACCGCGCGCTGCAGCGACGGATTGCTGGTGATGCTGTACGCCACCACGCGCCCCTTGGCCTGTTCGGGGGTGACGTCCGGCATGCCTTCGGCCGGCAACGGGCCCGCGAAAAACACTTCCGCGTCGTCGATGCTGATGTTCGCAGGACCGCTGAACCCCCAGGCCTGACCGAGCGCGAGGTTGGTGCCGCCCGCCACGAAGCTCGACATGCGGTCGACCTTGCGGGTCTTCAGCGGCAGCGTCTGGAAGAACGTGCCGCTATCGCCCATGGGCTTGAGCCCCAGTCGCTGCACTTCGCGCGCGAGATACTCGGTGGCCTTGAAGTGTCCTTCGGTGCCCACATCACGACCGGCGAGTGAATCGTCGGCGAAGATGTACAGGCGGGTCATCAGGTCCTGCGACGTGATGGCGCCCGACGTGGGGCGGGGCGTGTGCTTGAGCGGCAGCGGCGAGCTGTTCACACCGGCATCTACCGGCGTCTTCTTTGCCACGTCCTGCGCACCTAGCGCGAAGGCCGGGACCAGCAACAACGGCGCGAGCGCGACGGCAACGGGCCGCCGCATACGGGAAACGATCATCAGGGGGTATTCGAAGTGAGAGAGAAGCGGGCGATATGTACTTGCAACGGATTCACACTGGTCCATGCCGCCACGACATCGTTGCCGTGACGAACCAGCCGTGGGAACCCGCTCTGCCGCGCGCCCGACGTACGAGATAGGACACGGATGGGTCCGGGGGCGTTCCCGATGACTTTCCGTGTGAGGACTTCAGCCGCTTCCGGGCCACGCTGCTCGAGCCACACGACCACCGGATTGGCCTGATCGTCGAGCACGACATCGACCCGGCCAATGGGGTCGCCGTCGTCAATGCGCACCGGAGCACCGAACGTGGCGCCACCGTCTACGGACACGGCCACGTTTACGCGTGCGGTGTCACGTGCGCCGGTGAACCACGCAACCGCCACGGTATCGCCGAGTGCCGCCGCTTGCGGCCCGTTTACGGGGCAGCCGGGGTAGTGCCACTCGTCGCGGTGCACGTGCTGTGGCTCGGTCCAGCCGTTTGCGGTTTGCCGCACAATGGCGATGTCCCGGATTTCTTCGCCCGAGCGGTCGCGGTACACCAGCACCCGCCCGCTGCGCGTGGCCGCGGTTCCCGTCTGGCAGCAGTCGCAACTGCGCGCGTCTATGAGGGCTTCGCGCGACAGCGTGCCGTTGGCGGAAAGGCTCGCTGTGCGAATGGTCATTTCGCGCGCGCTATCGGGCATGGCGCTCTTGCGGCCATCGAGCCACACCATGCCCACGTCGCTGGCGCCTTCGCTCCACAGCGACACGAAGCCATGTTCGGCGGCGAGACCGTCGGTGTGTGGGGTGATGGGTGCACCCCAGGTACGGCCGCCGTCGGTGGAGCGCACCACCTTCACGTCGTAGGCGTACTTGCCGCCGTCACGCCGTTCGAGCCAGTGCGCCGCCAGATCGCCATTGCCCAGCGTGGTAATGGCGGGAAAGTCGGCCCAGTTCACGAAGAACGGCCGCTGGTCGGCGATGGTGCGTGTGCTGTCCCACGCCGTGCCATCCCAGCGGGCCACTTGCACCGCCACCGTGGAATCTGGCCGGCGCTGTGTCCACGACAGCAGCACGTGGCCGTTGGCGTCGAGCGCCAAGTGCGGCGTGTTGCTCCCCGATGGCGCGGGCGAGGTGAACTCGGTAATTGGGCCGAGGGCGGCGCTGGTGCTGGCCGGCCCGCGGTCGGTACCACAGGCGGCCAGCAAGGAGATGGCCAACAGGCACGCCGGGAGACCACTCGGGGCCCCGCACAGGCGGCCACTCAACACAACAGGGAGGCGGGGCATTCACTAAACTGCGGGGCAGTTCCGCCCCATTTCAACCCACGGTCATGAAAATACTTCCGCTCGCTTCCCACTTCGCCCGGCAGCTCGTGGGCGCCGCCCTTGCCGCCGGAGCCGTGTCGGCCCAGACGCCGGCCTCGTTTCCCGCGCCGCAGCCCACCCTCGAGCGCATCTGGCGCCTGGGCATGGACAGCTCGCAGGTGCAGAAGCTGGGACAGGTACTGCTCGATTCGCTTGGCCCCCGTCTTACCGGAACGGCGCGGCAAAAGGCGGCCAACGATTGGCTGGTGTCGTTGTATCGCCAGTGGGGAGTTGAGGGACGCAACGAACAGACCGGTACCTGGCGCGGTTGGCGTCGCGGGCACTCGCACATCGACCTGCTGTCGCCGCGGGTTCGCACGCTCGAAGGCACCATGCTGGCATGGAGCCCGGGGACCAAGTCGAAGGACCTCACGGCCTCCACGGTCATTCTGCCGCGCTTCGCCGACAGCACCGAGTTCGTGCGCTGGTTACCGCAGGCCAAGGGCAAGCTGGTGCTGGTATCGGCCCCGCAGCCTACCTGCCGCCCCACCGAAAGCTGGACCACCAACGCCACGCCGGCCAGCAAGGCGCGCCTTGATAGTGTTCGCGCCGAGCTGCAGCGCGAATGGGGCGGTGTGAATGTGCGCGGTACGGGCTACAGCAACGCGCTCGGCACCGGCAGTCTCGGCGTGCGACTCGAACAGGGCGGCGTGGCCGGCGTGGTGTCGTCGCGCCCCAAGAACGCGTGGGGCACCATTGATGTCTTCGAGACCTACAACACGGTGGCGCCGGCCATTGCACTTTCGTGCGAAGACTACGGTCTCGTGTACCGACTGACCGAGAACAACCAGGCGCCGCGCTTGCGTCTCAATCTCGATGCGCAGTTGCTCGGCGAGCAGCCGATTTTCAACACCATCGGCACCATCAAAGGCACCGAGAAGCCCAACGAATACATCGTGCTCTCGGCGCACTTCGATTCGTTCGATGGCGGCAGCGGAGCCACCGACAATGGCACCGGTTCGCTCACCATGCTCGAAGCATTCCGTCTGCTTACGCAGGTGTATCCCAAGCCCAAGCGCACCATCATCGTGGGACATTGGACCGCCGAAGAGCACGGTTTGGTGGGATCACGCGCCTTCACCGAAGATCATCCGGAAGTGGTCGAGGGGCTCCAGGCGCTCTTCAACCAGGACGCTGGTACCGGTCGCATTCTCAGCATTGGCGCGGGCGGGTTGCCCAACGCCGGCGCGCACCTGCAGCAGTGGATGGCGAAGCTGCCGAGTCAGTTCACGAGTGTCGTCACGCCGCGCATCCCCGGCTCGCCGGCAGGCGGCGGGAGCGATGACGCGAGCTTCGCGTGTTACGGTGCGCCGGCGTTCGGCATGGGCGGCACGAGTTGGGAGTACGGCAGCTACACGTGGCACACCAATCGCGACACGTTCGACAAGGTTGTCTGGGACGACCTCAAGCACAACGCCACGCTGGTCGCCATGTTGGCGTATCTCGCCAGTGAAGACGAAACAAAGATCACACGTGAGCGCGCCACGGCCGAGCAGATTGCGCCGGGACGCAGCGGCCCGGGTGCCTTTGCGTGGCCCACCTGTCAGAAGGCACCGCGCAAGACGAATCCGCGGTTGCGCTGACCGGTCCCGAGGGCAGATTCAACAGATGACTTCACGTTCCTTCGCGCGGCATACGCGCCAGTTGCTGTGTGCCGCTGTCGTGGTGGCCGGCTCCTCAGCCTGCTGGTCGGTTGAAGACCCCAACGCCAACGTTCAGGTGGGGGGGCAGGTCATCGTGTACGGACGCATCACCGACGATGCGGGCGCCGGGTTGCCGAACGCCCGCATCACTGTGCGTCATCACACGTCGCTGTGCGCGGGGCGCATCAACGAAACGCAGGTTCTCTCGACCGGCAGTGATGGCCGCTATCGTACGACATTCACGGCGACGACGGCTGTGGGGTGTCTGTCGCTGGTCGCTGAGCCGGTCGGTTCGGTTGGGCTGCGTACCGACAGCATCATGAACGTACGCCCGGCATTCCGCCCAGCGGCGCCACTCGATAGCGTGGCGGTCAACATCACGTTGCGCGGCGGGATTCAGTAGCAACGGGCCACGCGCTTGCGGTGAACAAAGGCGGTCAGCGCCGATTGGGTTACCTGCCCATCGTGCTGACCGCCTTTTCCGTGCCGTCGCTGATCCAGAGTTCGACGGCCTTGCTCATGCGTTCGAACTGCTCTTCCACCAACTCGCGCTCGTCGCGCGGCATGGTGTGCAACACGAAATCGGCGAGATCGCCGATTTGCCGCCGCTCGTCGATGGGCTTGATGCCAATGCGCAATCGCGGATAGGCGGCACTCTTGAGGTGGGCCTCCACGCTCTTGAGCCCGTTGTGCCCGCCCGGGCTTCCGGCCGCACGCAGGCGGAACTCGCCGGCGGGCACCGCCACCTCGTCGACAATCACGAGCAGGTCCTGCGCGGCGCTCCAGCCTTCGCGCTTGAGGTAAGAGCGCAGCACTTCGCCGCTCTTGTTCATGAACGTGTGCGGCTTGACGAGCTTGACCTTCTTCGTGCCCACAAGGCCGGTGGTGCTCACGGCGTCGCCGTCCTTGCGGAACGGTTCGAAGTGCCAGCGTTGCGCGAGATGGTCGACCAGCCACCACCCAACATTGTGACGCGTGGCCTCGTATTCGCGGCCAGGATTGCCAAGTCCAACGATGACTTTCATACGCAGGGGAAGACGAGCGGGGCGCGGAATGCGCCAGCGTGGAGTGACCATGCTGAGCGAAAACCGCGCCCCGGTATAGACTACCCGTCCGACTTACTTGTCGTCGGGCTTCGGCTTGCGAATGAGCTCCGGCTCGGCGGCGCCATCAGCCGGCGCAGCTGCGGCCTGCTTCGGCTGCTGCACGATGCACACCGTGCTCGACGCGTCGTCGACGATCTTGATGCCCGCGGGCACCACGAGGTCGGACACGTGCAGCGACTTGCCCACCTTGAGCGCCGAGATGTCGACGTCGATGTGGTTCGGGATGCTCGAGGGATCGACCTGGATCTGCAGTTCGTGCATGATCTGGTCGAGGATGCCACCGTCGAGACGCACGCCTTCCGGGGTACCGACGTACACGATGGGGCACTTCACCGTCACCGTCTCACCAGCCACCAGCTCCTGGAAGTCGATGTGGAGGATGGTGCGCTTGAACGGGTGGCGCTGAATTTCGCGCATGAGCGTACGCGACGTCTTGCCGTCGATCGAGAGCTCGACAACGGTGCTGCTCACGGCAATGCTCTTCACGAGCTTTTCGGTTTCGCGCGCGTTGAGTTCGAGCGCCTGCGGCTCACGGTTGTGGCCGTAGATGACCGCGGGGATGTTGCCCGCCTGACGGATCTTGCGCGCGGCGCCCTTGCCGGTCTCGGCGCGGACGTTCGCAGAAAGCGTGGCGTTAGCCATGGTGTGTCCTCGGAAAAAGTGGTTCGGGAGTAACCGGAAGTGGTCGTCCCGGCCGGTCCTGCGACTGCACCTGCACCTGCACCTGCAACTTCACTTACTCGAACAACACGCTCACCGACTGATCGGCGTGCGTAAAGCGGATGGCCTTCGCGAGCAGGTCACCCACCGAGAGCGTGCGCAACGATTCGAAGCGGCGCTCAGGCGGCAAATTGATCGTGTCGGTCACCACAACTTCCTTGATGGGCGCGTTCGACAAGCGTTCCACGGCGGGGCCGCTGAACAGCGCGTGCGTGGCGCACACGTAAATGTCGTTGGCGCCAAGATTCTTGAGCGCCCGTGCGGCCTCGGACACCGTGCCGGCCGTGTCGATCATGTCGTCGGGAATGAGACAGTCGCGCCCTTCGACTTCACCCACGACATTCATCACCTCGGCCACGTTGGCCTTGGGCCGACGCTTGTCAATGATGGCGAAGGTGGCATCGAGCCGCTTGGCAAAACCACGCGCCATCTTGGCCGAGCCCACGTCGGGCGCCACCACCACGAGGTCCTTGAGTTCCTTCCGGCGGAAGTAGCTCGTGAACACCGGGGCGGCGTAGAGATGGTCGACGGGGACGTCGAAGAAGCCCTGCAGTTGGTGCGCATGAAAATCGAGACCCAGCACCCGGTCGGCGCCTGCAGTCTCGATGAGGTTGGCCATGAGTTTGGCGCCAATGGCCACGCGGGGCTGGTCCTTGCGGTCCTGCCGGGCGTAGCCGGTATACGGCAGCACAGCGGTCACGCGGGCGGCGGAAGCACGCCGGGCAGCATCGATGAGGAGCAACAGCTCCAGCATGTTCTCGCCGGGCGGGTTCGTGGGCTGTACGACGAACACGTCGGCGCCGCGAATGTTCTCGTCGATGCGTACGAACACTTCCCCGTCGGCAAACCGCGTGCAGGTCACTTTGCACAGCTCTGCGCCCAAAGAGCGGGCCACCTCCTCTGCCAGCGGCCGGTTGGCGGTGCCGGAGAGAATCTTGAATCCGCGGGAATTGGACGTGGAGGGAACGTCCGATGCGGGGCTCATGAGGGCTCGTGCGCGTGAAAGGTGACGGAACGGAAACCGAACGGACACAGAACGGACCATGCGGGGTGAACAAATCACCCGCAGCCTCGAAAAATAGGCAGATCGGGCGGCCATTGGAACCCGAACGGTACGGTTCGGTTGGACAGATTCAGCCGACAGCGTGCGAACTGGATAACACAAATGTGACCATTCCGTCACCGTTTGGCGGGGGGGCGGCGACCGGGTCGTGACCGGCGCCGGTGACTGTGCGGAGCCAACCGGGCTCCCCGGGAGGCATCGACTTCCCCCCACACCTCTCTCGGATGATCCCCGATCGTCTTCGTCGATTCGCGGTGGCAGCTCTCCTCCTGTCGTCGCCGCTCCCCTTGGCCTGTTTCCCGACCCGCCTGCCCGCGCAGGCAACCGAAGGCTTCGTGACTGGCGTCGTACGCTCGTCGGCTGGCGCACCCATTGTGGGTGCCACCGTGGTGGCGCGCAATGAAGCCACGGGTACACAGCAGACCCGCACCACCGACGCCCGCGGTCGGTATGTGTTTCCCCAGCTGCCCATTGGCGGCCCGTACAGCATCACGGTGCGACAGCTTGGGTTCCGGCCCGTTCGTCGCACGGGACTGATGCTCAATCTTGGTGACCGGGTGCCGCTGGACATCACGCTCGAGCAGTCGGCGCAGGAACTTGGCGCCGTCGACGTGCGCGCGGACCGCGAGAACAAGCGTGTGGAGCGCGTGGGCGGCAGCGTGGTGGTGGGCGAGAAGGAAATCAAGCAGCTGCCCATTCAGGACCGTTCGTTTGCCGACCTCGCCATCATTGCGCCCACCACCAGTCGCGCCGGAACCGGCGGGATCATCACGTCGAGTTCGTCGATTGCCGGTGGCCGCGTATCGAGCACCGACATCCGCGTGGACGGCGTGCAGGCCAAGAATACCCTTTGGGGCGCCGGCTTCGGCCGTGGGCCCTACTCCATTTCAGTGGAAGCCGTGCGCGAGTTCGAAGTGGTCACCAACGTGTACGACGTGACGCAGGGACGCCAGGGCGCCGGCGCCGTGAACGTGGCGACGCGTGCGGGCACGAATACCACGACCGGCTCCGTCTTCGCCTACAATCGCAACCAGGCGCTCACCAGCAACACCAACTTCCTCGGACAGCAGATCACCAAGTTCGAGAACTGGCAGTTCGGCGGGGCGGTTGGCGGCGCCATCAAGAAGGACAAGCTGCACTACTTCGTGGCCTACGATCGGCAGCAAGTGGCCGAGCCGTTCAGCACGCTGCAGGTGGAGAACAATGCCGATTGGTCGCGTCTGCAGGTGGCACCCGATTCGGTAACCCGGTTCCTGAATATTCTCTCGTCGCAGTACGGGCTGCCCTCGGGTCAGCAGGTGGGTACCTTCGATCGCGCCAACACGCTCAACACGGTGTTCGGTCGCCTCGACTGGCAGCTCAACGACGCGCACCGCGCGACGCTGCGTACCACGTACTCCAACTGGTTCTACAGCAACTCCATTCCCGACCGTGAGCTATCGGTGCTGGAGAGCCGCGGCAATCAGAAGTCGAATGAGTTGCAGGTCATGGGCTCGGTGAAGTCCACACTGAGCAACGCACTCACGAACGACTTCCGTTTGGCGTACACCAACCGCCTGCTCGAGAACGAACCCAACACGCGACTCCCGCGCGCGTGGGTCAATGTGTCGAGCACGCTGCCCACCGGCGGCACCGGCACGAACCAGATTCTGCAGTTTGGTGGTCAGCGCACCAGCCCCGAATTGCAAACCGAAGAGTCGTACCAGTTGGTGAACGTGCTGCGTTGGGACCGCGAGAAGACGGCGTTCACACTTGGCACCGACCACTCGCTCAACAACCTGTCGATGTTCGTGTCCATCGAGACCGACGGGCTCTTCCAGTTCCCCAACCTGGCCGCGCTCGAGGCGCGGCGTCCGTCGAGCTTCGCGCGTCTGGTGCCGCTGCAGAATCTCGAACCGCGCATGCGGCAGTGGGTGTACGACGGTGGGGCATATCTGCAGGGTGAGTATCGCGTGCGCCCGAATCTCAACCTGACCGGTGGGCTTCGTGCCGACGTGTCGGCGTTCCTTACGGCGGCGAATCGCAACGAAGCGGTCGAGCAGGCATTTGGTCGGCGTACCGACGTGTCCCCGGTGGACATCGCGCTACAGCCGCGCGCTCAGCTCACGTGGACGCCGGGCGAGGCGGGCACCAATCTGTTCCGCATGGGCAGCGGCTTCTTCACCGCGCAGCCGCACTACATGGTGCAGATCAACCACATGTTGAACGACGGCACGCAGCTGGCCGACGTGCTGCTCACCGGCGCCGCCGTGCCTACGCCGGATTTCGTGAGCTATCGCCAGTCGTTCGCGAGCGTGCCGGGCATTCCGCAGGGGAGCGCCCGGCGCCCGGCCTATATCAATATGTTCGGCGACGGGTTCAAGGTGCCGCGCACCTGGAAGAGCGACGTGGCATATCAGCGCCGCCTGTTCAACGGCAACCTCACCCTCGGGGCCTCGGCGCAATACGCACATACGAGCGAACTGTACCGCTACTTCGATCTCAACCTGCGGGCCACGCCGGAATTCACGTTGGCCAATGAAGGCGGTCGCAGTGTCTTCGTGCCGGCGTCGAGCATTACCGCAACCGGCGGCCGCAACCCGGTGCTCGCGCGTCCGTTCTCGCAGTTCCAGCGTGTGCTCGAGTTGCGCAGCGACGCCGCGCAGCACCAGAAAGCCTTCGTGGTCGACGGCGCGCTGCGTCTGCCGCGCAACGGTTCCATCAGCGGCTCGTTCACCTGGAACGAAACGCGCGACAACAGCTCGTTCAACTGCTGCATTGCCATCACGTCGGTGTTTACGCCGGTACCGAGTGATCCGCGCAACCCCAGCTGGGGCGCCAGCAGCAACGACTTCCGCCACAAGCTGGTGCTGTATGGCGCCACACCGGAAGTCGCCGGCTTCCAGTTCAGCGCCCGCATCATCGGGCAGTCGGGCTCGCCGTGGAGTGCCACCGTGGCGCAGGACATCAACGGTGACGACGTCGGTGCGGGCAGTTCGTTCGGCAATCAGAACGACCTGGCGTTCATCTTCGACCCCAACACGTCAGGGCTGCGGCAGGGTTTCGCCGACTCGTTGCGGCTGGTGTACAACAATCCGGCCAACATCGGCGGCGCGTATCTGCGGGACAACGTTGGTCGCATCGCCGATCGCAATGCGGTTCGCAATCCGTTCGTGACGCAGGTGGACGTGCGCCTGACGCAGAAGCTGCCAGCGGTGCGCGGACAGCGGGCGCTGCTGACGCTCGATGTGTTCAACGCCGCAGCGCTACTGAACCACAACTGGGGTGCCGTACGTGGCGTGCCGGGTGCCAATCAGGCGCTGCTGAACGTGATCGGCTTCGACCAGACGGCGCGCGAGTACCGCTACCGGGTGAACCCCAACTTCGGCCGCACGGTGAAGTCCGGCAACCGGTACCAGATGCAACTCGGGGTGCGATACGAGTTCTGAGTGG
>ERZ1645185.49-NODE-49-length-53646-cov-6.234088_pt1 | contig 53646 bp, 44 predicted proteins | sample MGYA00575351_ERZ1645185 | MGnify/ENA primary metagenome ERZ1645185 (study PRJEB40838, sample SAMN11284767) | freshwater sediment metagenome | isolation source: river sediment | host: Sediment | place: India: Jana village, Kanpur | collected 2015-12-17 ... | reverse complement strand
ACCACGATCGCGTCGTCGATCAGGATGCCGATCGCGAGCGAGAGGCCGAGCAGCGACATCGTGTTGAGCGTGAAGCCGAACGCCCACACCGCCACGAAGCTCGCCAGGACCGAGATCGGCAGCGCGAGGCCGGTGATCACGGTCGAGCGCCACGAGTTGAGGAACAGGAAGACGACGAGCACGGTGAGCAGCGCGCCCTCGATGAGCGTGCTCTGCACGTTCGCGACCGAGGCGGTCACGCGCTCGCCGCGGTCCTGGATCACGTCGATCGTGGTGCCGGCCGGCAGCGTGGCGCGGATCCCCTCGACCGCCGCGATCACGCGGCCGCTCACGTCGGTCGTGGAGTAGCCCTTCGCCTTCTTGATCATGATGCCGACGGCGTCCTTGCCGTTGTAGATCGCGGCGGTCCGCTGCTCGGCGGTGCCGTCCCGCGCCACGGCGACCTCGCCGAGGCGGATGGCGCGGCCGTTGCGCTGCGCGACCACCAGGCGCAGGAAGTCCTCGGGCGTCTCGAGCTTGCCCTTGAGCCGGATCGCGCGCTCGTCGATCGCGCCGTTGATCCGGCCCACCGGCACGGCGAGGTTCTGCGACATCAGCGCGCCCACGACCTCGGCGACGGTGATGCCGGCGGCCTCCATCGCCTGCGGACGGATCTCGACCGTGAGCTCGCGCTCCACGCCGCCCACCACCACGGCCTCGGCCACGCCGGGGATCGCGCGCAGCACGCGCGTGAGCTCCGGGTCGGCGATGCGCGTGAGGGCCGGCGCGTCGAGCGTGCTCGAGTTCAGCGAGAGCTGCACGATCGGCTGGTCGGCCGGGTCGAAGCGCGTGAGCACCGGCTCCTTCATCTCGGCCGGCAGGTCCGAGCGGATGCCGCTGATCTTGTCGCGGATGTCCTGCGAGGCCTGCTGCAGGTCCTTCTCGAAGACGAAGTAGACCGTCACGTTGGCGAAGCCGTCCTGCGCCGCGCCCATGATGCGGTCGACGCCGGAGATGCCGCTGACGGCCTCCTCGACGCGGTCGAGCACCTCGCGCTCCACGACGTCCGGCGAGGCGCCGGGGTACGGGATCGCGACGTTGATGATCGGCTGCTGCACGTCGGGGAACTCGTCGGTCTCGAGCTGCCAGAGCGCGAACAGGCCGAAGACGACCAGGGCCACCATCGAGACGATGGTGATCAGGGGTCGCTTGATGGCGAAATCAGAGATGAACATGGGGAGGCGTCAGTGGGCGGTGGGCCGAGGGCGGTCGGGTGACCGCCGGGCCTACGGCGTCTTGGTCGGCTTCTGGTCGGTGGGCTGCGTGATCTTGAGCGGCGTGCCGGGGGTGGTGCCGAGGGCGGGGCCCACGAGCAGCGTGTCGCCGGCCGCGATGCCGGCAGTGACCTCCACCCGCTCCTGCGCCTCGTCGCGGGCGCCGAGCGTCACCTCGACCTTCTCGGCGCGGCCGTTCTTGAGGCGGAGCACCGCGGGCACGAGGCCGCGGTTGTCCACCGCGAGCTCCGGCACGGTGAGCGTCTCGCGCGAGTCGGACGCCACGCGCCCCTCGGCGAAGAGCCCGGCGACGAGCTGGTTGCCCGCGTTGGGGATCCGCACGAAGAGGCGCACCTGGCGCGTCTGCGGGTCGGCGCTCGGGTTGATGCTGGAGATGCGGCCCTCGAAGGTGCGGCCCGGGTAGCCCGTCACCGCGAAGCGCACCGGCGCGCCGACGCGCACCTGCGAGAGCTGCTCGGCCGGCACCGCCGCCTCGAGCCGCATCGTCGCGGGGTCGACCACGCTGAGGAGCGGCGAGCCCGGCGCGACGACGTCGCCCGGGTTCACGAAGCGGTCGCTCACCACGCCCGCGTACGGCGCGAGCACGTTGGTCGCGTCGAGCTGCTTCTGCGCCGCCGCGAGGCGCGCCTTGGCATCGTCGAGCATGGTGCGCGCGGTGAGGTCGCCGCGGCGCGCGTTCTCGAGGTCGCGGTCGCTGATCGCGCCCGCCTGCTGCAGCGCCTGCGCGCGCGAGAGCTCGCGCGCCGCGATGTCGGCCGCGGTCTGCGCCGCCGTCAGCCCGGAGCGGGCGGAGAGGTAGGCGTCGTTGATCGCGCGGTCGTCGATCTTGGCGAGCGACGTGCCGGCCGCGACGCGCGCGCCCGGGTCGACGAACACCTGCACGACCGAGCCCGGCACCTCGGCGCGGATCTGCGCCGTGCGCTCGGCGACGAGCGAGCCCGAGAGGATCGGGCCGCTCGACAGCACGGTCGTCGCGGCGATGGTCATCGCCTCGGGGCCCATCTGCACGGTGACCTCCGCCGGCGCGGCGGACTCGGCGGCGTCGCCCTTGCCGCAGGCCGCGAGGGTGACGAGCAGCAGGGCGGCGAGGCCGGGGAGACGACGGGACATCGGAGACTTCCTCGAAATGGTGTGAGCGGTGGTCATGGTCAGCGTCCCCCGGCCGTGAGGGGGAGGTCCTTCAGGAGGGCGAGGCGGAGCTTCGCGAGCTCGAGGTCGCGCGCCGCGTTCACGCGCTGCAGCCGCGCCTGCTCCAGCTGCACGCGCACCTCGGTGAGCTCGAGCTGCGTGGAGATCCCCTCGCGGAACCGCACCTCGGCGATGCGGTAGGCCTGCGCCGCCTGCGCGTCGGTGCCCACCGACGCGAGGTAGGCGGCCTGCGCCTGCTCGAGCGCGGTGATCGCGAGCAGCGCGTCGAGCGACGCGCCCTCGCGGCTCTGCTGCAGCCGCTGCTGCGCCTCCGTCAGGTTGGCCTCGGCGACGAGGCGGTCGCCCTTGAGGCGCCCGCCCGTCAGCACGGGGAACGAGAGGCCGAGCGAGACGGTCCAGTTGGGGAAGTAGAGGTCGATCGCCGAGGGGAGGAACGTGCCCTCGGGCGGATACGCGAAACGCTGGTAGGTGCTCGTGAGCTGCACCGACGGGAAGCGCGCGAGGCGCGCCGCGGTGAGGGCGCGCTCCTGCGCCCGCACCTGCGCCTCGGCCTGCCGCACCGTGGCGCGCGCGCTCACGCTGGTGTCGGGCGTGAGCGTGCGCTCGTCGGCGAGCGCGATGGGGCCCGTCGCCTCGGCCACCGTGAGCGAGTCGTCGCGGATGGGCGTGGTGAGCGTGAGGTCCTGCGCCAGCGGCAGGTCGAGCAGCTGCTTGAGGCGCAGGTAGGCCGTGGTGCGCGCGCCGCGCGCCTGGATGACGACGGGGCGCTGGTTGTCGCGCGCCACGCGGGCGCGGAGCAGGTCGAACTCCGACGCGGTGCCCACCTCGCGCGCGAGCTGCGTCTGCGCGAGGGTGCGCTCGACGAGGGCGAGCGAGCTGTCGGCGATCGCGAGGAAGCGATCGGCGGCGACGGCGTCGAAGTAGGCCTGCGCCGCGTCGAGCGCGGCCTGCGCCTTGGCGGAGGTGAGGCCGATGTCGGCGGCGGTGCGCGCAGCGCTGGCGCCGGTGCGCGCCGCGGTCACGCGGCCCGCGGTCCAGAGGTTCTGCTGCGCGGCGAGCGTGAGCGTGAAGGTGTTGGGCGCCGCGAAGATCCGCCCGATGGGCGAGTTGGTGAGCCCGCCGCCGCCCGTGGTGTCGTTGGGATCGGCGAAGCGCTCGGTGATCGCCTGGAACTGGTTCTGGATGGCGCGCTGGTAGCCGGCGGTGCCGTTCACCTGCGGGAGGCGCTGCGCGTTGGCCTGGGCCTGCTGGCCGCGCGCGCGAGTGACGCCGGCGCCGGCGATGCGGACGCCCTCGCTCTTCGACTCGGCGAGCCGGAGGGCGTCGGCGAGCGAGAGCGCGGCGGGGGCGGGGGCCTGCTGGGCGGCCGCGGGGAGCGGCGCGAGGAGCAGCAGGAGCGACGCCACGACGGCGCCGAGGGAGCGGAGGAAGAGTCGCACGTAAGTGGCGGGTGCCTGGTCCACGGGAGGGAGCATCTCGGGCAGCATGTCGCGGCCCATCGCGTCGGCGAAGATCGACCCCTGGAGCATGGACGCCGCGGCCTTCGCATCCGCGGCGGAGGGGATGAAGCCGTGCTGCGCGAGCCGCTCGACGTAGCCGACGAGCTCGCGGTGGGTCTGCTCCGGCCGCGCCATGGTGTGGCCGACGCATTCGGGGCGTTCGTGCATCTCGGCCATCGTGGTGCGGATCATGCCCCCGTAGGCCATCAGGAAGCGGTGATCGTCCTGCGCCCACGCGGTGAGTTCGTGCTGCGGATCGACGGGCACCTCGGGCAGCGTGACCGCCGCGCGCGATTCCGCGTGCGCGCGCACCGCCTCGGCGATGAGGGCCGACTTGGAGCCGAAGAGCCGGAAGAGGGTGACTTCGTTGACGCCGGCCTCCTCCGCGATGCGCCGGGTGGTGGCGCCGCGGAAGCCCGACTCGGAGTAGAGTCGGATGGCGGCTTCGAGGATCTGCTGACGGGTCGGTTCGGTCATCGGAGTTCGTGAAACATTTCACAACGCAAGCGAACGCTTGCTTACAACGCGAGGTCGCGTCGAGCGGTTTCACCGAACTTTTACCGGACAAGCACCGGACCGAGGGAGACAACTATTTCGGTCTGTGTTCGGTCTTGTCAAGCATTCCACTACATTCGCATCCCCTTCCATAAGAAAGCGTCGGCGGAACCTTCACATCCGCCCCCCGATTCCACAGGATGACGGTGTCCCTCTCGCGACCGAGCCCAAGATGACCAAGCAGAAGCCCGACGATCCCGCCCTCGCCGCCAAGCTCACCCCGCTGCAGTACCAGGTGACGCAGTGCAGCGCGACCGAGCCCCCGTTCCGCAACGAGTTCTGGGACCACCACGAGCCGGGGCTGTACGTCGACGTCGTGAGCGGCGAGCCGCTCTTCACGTCGTTCGACAAGTTCGACTCGGGCACCGGCTGGCCGTCGTTCACGCGCCCCGTCGAGCCGGAACGGGTCACCGAGCACCGGGACGTCTCGCACTTCATGGTGCGCACCGAGGTGCGGTCGGCCGAGGGCGATTCGCACCTGGGGCACGTCTTCGATGACGGCCCGGGCCCGACGGGGCTGCGCTACTGCATCAACAGCGCGTCGCTGCGGTTCGTCCCGGTCGAGCGGCTCGAGGCCGAGGGGTACGGGCGGTTCGTGCCGCTGTTCGCGGAGCGGGCGCGCCGCGAGGCGGAGGGACGATGAGCGGCGCGACGGAGGTCGCCACGCTCGCGGGCGGCTGCTTCTGGTGCCTGGAGGCGGTCTACCTGCAGCTGCGCGGCGTGCAGCGCGTGAAGAGCGGCTACGCCGGCGGGCACGTGCCCAACCCCACCTACGAACAGGTCTGCGGCAAGCGGACCGGGCACGCCGAGGTGGTGCAGGTGACGTTCGACCCGGGGGAGATCTCGTACCGCGAGCTGCTCGAGGTCTTCTTCACCATCCACGACCCCACCACCAAGGACCGCCAGGGGAACGACGTGGGCCCGCAGTACCGCTCGGCGATCTTCTTCCACTCGCCGGAGCAGGAGCGGGTGGCGCGCGAGGAGCTGGCGAAGGCGCAGGCGCACTGGAGCGACCCGATCGTGACGGAGCTGCAGCCGCTCGAGACGTTCTGGCCGGCCGAGGCGTACCACGACGACTACTTCGCGCGGAACCCGCAGAACCCGTACTGCGCGGTGGTCGTGGCTCCCAAGGTGGCGAAGGCGCGGAAGGCCTTCCTCGACAAGCTCATCCGCCGCTGAGGGGCACTTGGCGGCGGGTCCGGCGTACATTCCCCTGATGCTCCGCGTCCGACCCCTCCTCCTCGCGCGATCGGCGATCGTCGCGCTCGCCGTCGCGCTCGCCCTCGCCCTCGCGCCCCGTGCGGCGGTCGCGCAGGCCGGCGTGCTGCGCGGCATCGTCACCGACACGAGCGGGCGCCCGATGCCCGGCGTCGAGGTGCTCTCGATCAACGCCAAGCGCTCGGTGCGCACCGGGCGCGACGGCCGGTTCATCCTCGCCAAGCTGCCGTTCGGCCAGCAGCTGGTGATGGCGCGCTTCCCGGGCTACCAGCCGGCCGACCGCGCGGTGAACATGCTCGACGAGAACGTCCCCGAGATCACGTTCCGGCTGCGGCGCGCGGTGCAGGCGATCGACACGGTGCGCATCGTCTCGCACGACGGCTGCGCGGCGTACGACTTCCAGGGGTTCGACTGCCGGCGGCGCGCCGGCATCGGGCAGTTCCGCGGCGAGAGCGAGATCCGCGCCCTGCGCCCCTACTACTGGGCCGACATGTTCGAGGGACTGCCCGGCCTGCGCCGCGTGCCGGCGCGCGACTCGCTGATCGGGCAGGACTGGGCGGTGTCGAGCACCACGGGATGGCGCTGCCTCACCGAGGGCTGGAACGGCCGGCACAAGCAGGCCGCCGACGAGGGGGCGCGCCCCGACCGGATCGTCGCGATCGAGCACTACGACGACTACGACAAGGTGCCCGCGGCGTACAAGCGGCTGGCGTGGCCCAACACCGAGCAGAAGCCCTGCGCCCTCGTGATGTACTGGACGAAGGACTTCCTCGAGGCCGAAGCGAAGAAGAAGCGCTGAGGCCGCGCGCGCGGCGCGGCCCGCGCCTCAGCGGTCGAACCAGAACACCTCGTTGCGCCCGTCGTACGGCCGCGGTTCGCGGTCGAGCACCACCTCGACGAGCGTCGTCGTGAACGGCCAGAAGAGCTTCACGTCCCCCTGCGGGCCGAACGCCGAGAGATCGAGCGCGCCGTCCCAGCCGTCGCTGCGCCCGCTCCCGGTCCCGCGATAGCCGACGTGGCTCGTGTTGGTGCGCGCGAGCACCTTGAGCCGCAACGCGGTGATCCGCGAGCGCTTCACGTCCTTCAGCCGCACGTGGAAGGCGCGGTAGCTGGGGTCGCGCTTGTACGGATGCACGTCGCTCGCGAAGTCGACGAGCGTCTCGCGCTCCCCCGATCCCCAGGCGGCCTCGAGCTGCACGTTGTAGTCGGGGACACCGGCGCCGCGCTCGTCGCGCACGCGCACGACGAACTGCTGCCACGCCTCGCGCGGACGGTGCTTCGCCTCCCACCGGTCGCGCCAGGCGCGGTCGTCGGCCGGCACGCGCACCGCGAGCGCCTCGAGCACCATCTTCTCGAGGTCTCCCGTGGGCCGCCCCACGAGCGCCCCGTGGTGCCGCTCGGGCACGAACGCCATCGGCACGTCGAGCGCGCGCTTCCCCGCCACGTGCACGTGCTGCGCGGCGCGGCGCGACAGGTCCACCGTCACCTTGCGCACGTCGAGCGCGCTGCCGCTCCAGCGCACCACGCCGTCGCTGCCCGGCGGGTCGGCGAAGATCCGCTGCGGCCAGCTGTACTCGCCGGTGCCGCAGATGGTGTACGCCCACGGCGCCTGGTCGCCGTTGCCGTACCAGCCGCCGTCATCGCCGAGCAGGTCGCGGTGGGCGAGGTCCCAGGTGAAGGCGCTGCCGAGCTCGAGCGCGTCGAGCACGCGGTCGCCCACCTCGAGGAAGTCCTCGCCGAACTGCTTGTTGCCCTTGGCGAGCATGCCGAGGAACGAGCGGCCCTTGTGCGCCAGCGGCGAGCCGAAGTTGGCGGGGGCGAGCCCGACGAGGTGCCGCAGCCGGCGGCGGCGCGCGGGGTCGGCCGCGAGCCAGGCGCGCACGACCAGCGTGCCCGTGCTGTGCACGATCACGCTGAACGGCTCCTCCCCCATGAGACCCGGCTCCTCGGCGAGCGCGCGGGCGAAGCCCTCGGCCACGTCGTCGAGGGTGATCTCGTTGGCGAGAGACCGCCAGGTGGCCACGCGGAGGTGCCGCGCGTCGTGGCCGGCCGCCCGCAATCGCTCGACCCACTTGGCGAACGAGCGTCCCTCGTCCGAATATCCGTGTACCAGCAGGACGGGATGGTCCGTCATCGGTCGCGCCTCCGTTGGCGGAGCGTCACCGCACCCCTCGCTCCGGATAGGCCACAATGATGCACCCGGTACACGACTCCGCCAGCGTCGGCCGCGCCCTGCGGCGGGCCGGCCTCGCCGCCCTCCTGCTCCCCGCCGCGCTGCGCGCGCAGGCGGCGGAGCGCATCGACACCGCGATGAACGCGCGCATCCGCGACGAGGGCACGCGCCGCTCGCAGGTGATGGCGACCGCGCGGATGCTCTCCGAGGGATTCGGCCCGCGCCTCTCGGGCGCGCCGGGCTACACCGCCGCCGCGCAGTGGGCGGTGCGCGAGCTCACGCGCTTCGGCGCGACGCGCGCCGCGCTCGAGCCATGGGGCACGCGCGGCCCCGCCTGGGAGCTCACGCACCACTCGGCCGAGATGACCGCGCCGTTCTACCTGCGGCTCAATGCGCTGCCCAAGGCGTGGAGCCTGCCGCTCGCCGGACCGCTGCGCGGCGCGCCGGTGCAGGTGCCGAGCCTCTCGCGCCCGCAGGACCGCGCCGCCTGGGCCGGCAAGCTGCGCGGCCGCATCGTGATGCTCGGGCGCGTGCCCGACGCGGCCGACCTCGCCGAGCGCTTCACGCCGGGCGCGACGCGGTGGAGCGCCGCCGAGCTCGACTCGATGCGCCGCATCACCGAGCCGGGCGCGCCGCGCACCTACTGGGAGGACTACGACGACTGGGCCGAGGGGCTCGTGCGGCGGCGCGAGCTGCTGGAATGGATGCGCGCCGAGGGCGTGGCCGCGATCGTGGAGCCGAGCGGGAGCGAGCTCGCGATCCGTTCGACGCAGTACAACAGCGCGGTCTCGCCGCGCGACGTCAACCTCCCCGCCTTCACCCTCGCGCGCGAGCAGTACCGCCGCCTGCAGTTCCTCCTCGACCAGGGCCAGGCGGTGACGCTGGAGCTCGCGCTCGCCACGCGCACGCACGCCGCCGACACCATCGGCGTGAACGTCATCGCCGAGCTCGCGGGGACCGACCCGCGCCTGAAGGACGAGGTGGTGATGATGGGCGGGCACTTCGACAGCTGGCACGCGGCGGGCGGCGCGACCGACAACGCCGCCGGCAGCGCGGTGGCGATGGAGGCGCTGCGCATCCTCGCGGCCGTGGGCGCCGCGCCGCGGCGCACGATCCGCGTGGCGCTGTGGGACGCGGAGGAGCAGGAGGACTATCTGGGGGCGCGCGGCTACGTGGAGCGCCACTTCGCCGACCTCGAGACGATGCGGCTGCGTCCCGGGCACGGAAGGCTCTCCGCGTACTTCAACGTCGACCACGGCACGGGCCGCATCCGCGGCTGGTACCTGCAGGGCAACGCGGCGGCGCGGCCGATCCTCGCGGCGTACCTCGCGCCGTGGGCGGACCTGGGCGCGACGATGCTCAACATCCAGAACCGCGGCAGCACCGACCATCTCGCCTTCAGCGGCGCTGGGCTGCCGGCCTTCAACGCGATCCAGGACGAGATGGACTACGAGTCGCGCACGCACCACACGTCGCTCGACGGCGCGGGCTTCCTCGTGGAGGAGGACCTGAAGGCCTCGGCGATGGTGCTCGCGAGCATGGTGTGGCACGTGGCCAACCGCGACGCGCTGATGCCGCGGCCGCCGCTGCCGGCGGCGCGGCGCCCGTGATGCGGCGGGGCGTGGTGGCCGCGGCGGCGCTCGCGGCGATGCTGCTCTCGCCGCGCGCGCTCGTCGCACAGGCCGCGACGCGGTCGCTCGTCGTGCGCGTGGTCACCACGCCCGAGGGGGCGCCGCTCGGCTACAGCGTGGTGCAGGTGCCGGGCTCCGGCGTGGAGCGCTTCACCAATGCCTCCGGCGTGGTCGCCGTGCCGGTGCCGGCGACGGGACCGGTGCGGCTGGTGGTGAAGCGGCTCGGCTTCACGCCCAAGGACACCACGGTCGCGCTCGGCGACGGGGCGTCGCCCGCGGTGACGGTCGCGCTCGCGCGAGTCTCATTCCGCCTCGACGCGGTGAAGGTGGTCGCCTGGCCACCGTGCCGCCGGCCGGGACTCGGTCGGCGGAGCGGCGCGAGCGACGAGGTGCGCGCCGTGGTGGAGCAGCTGCGGCAGAACGCCGAGCGGTACCGGCTGCTGACGACCGACTATCCGTTCATCTACCTGTCGCGGCGCGACTTCGGCGTGAAGCAGCAGGACGGGCGCGAGACGTACGACCGCACCGACACGATCCGCGTGAGCGGCCGCCCCGACTGGAGCTATCGCCCGGGCACGCTCGTGGCGCGCGAGACCAACGCCGACGGCAGCCGCGAGTGGGTGATGCGCATCCCGTCGATCGCCGACCTCGCGAGCGACCTGTTCATCGACAACCACTGCTTCCACGTGGCGGGGCTGGAGGAGAAGGGCGGCCAGCGGCTGCTGCGCATCGACATCATCGCGGCCGACCGGCTCAAGGGGACCGACGTGACCGTCGTCGCCTGGCTCGACCCGAACGGCTTCGCGCTGCGGCACGCGACCTTCACGCTCTCACGGGTGCCGCCGCAGTTCCCCGACCTGCTCACGATGTCGAGCCGCGTGGAGTACGCCGAGCTGATCCCGTTCGTGCCGGTGATGGAGCTGATGGTCGCCGAGAGCCTGATGCGCGGCCGCACCCGCGGCGCGCCGGCGCAGGTGGGGCTGGAGCGCCAGCGCATCGAACGCGTGCTGTTCGTCGGCGCGACGCCCGAGGGGCTCGCGCTCGACTCCGTGCCTTCCACCCCGCGGCCCTGAGAGGTGCCCGTGCGTCGTCTCGTCCTCGCGCTGGTGCTCGCGTTCGCCCCCGCCGTCGCCACGGCGCAGGCGGCGCCGCGCACGCTGCTGGTGCGCCTCGTGACCGCGGCCGAAGGGGCGCCGCTCGGCTACGGCGTGGTGTCGTTGCCGGCGCTCGGCGTGGAGCGCTTCACGCCGGCGTCGGGGACGGTGGCGCTGCCGGTGCCCGAAGCGGGACCGGTGCGCCTGCGCGCGCGGCGGCTCGGCTTCACGCCGGTGGACACGACGGTCACCGTCGGCGAGGGGGCCTCGACGACGGTGACGGTGGCGCTCGCGCGCGTCTCGTTCACGCTCGACGCGGTGAAGGTCGTGGCGTGGCCGCCCTGCCTCACGCCCGGGCTCGCCGCGGCCGACGCGCGCGTGCGCGCGGTGGTGGAACAGCTGCAGGAGAACGCCGAGCGGTACCGGCTGCTCGTGAGGCAGTACCCCTTCGTCTACACGGTGCGCCGCGAGTTCGGCGAGAAGGGGAGCGACGGGTCGTACATCGCGCAGCGCACCGACGTGATCCCGGTGGAGGGACGCTCCGAGTGGACGTACCGCCCCGGCACGCTGATCGCGCGCGAGCCGTCGCGGGTGCCCGGGGGCCGGCCCGACTGGGTGATGCGCATCCCGGGCATCGCCGACCTCGCGGAGGCGTCGTTCATCGCGCAGCACTGCTTCCACGTCGCGGGCGTGGAGGAGAAGGCCGGGCAGCGGCTGCTGCGGCTCGACATCGTCGCCGCCGAGGCGCTCAAGGACGTGGACGTGAACGTCGAGGCGTGGCTCGACCCCGAGGACTACCGGCTGCGCCACGCGACGTTCACGCTCACGCGCCCGCCGCGGCAGGTGCGCGGCCTCGTGCGCTCGACGACGGCGGTGGAGTACCGCGAGGTGATCCCGTTCGTGCCGGTGGTGGCGGTGACGACCGCGGAGAACACGGTGCAGCAGGGGCGTGGGGCGCCGCGCGTGAGCGTGGAGCGGCAGCGGATGGAGCGGGTGCTGTTCCAGGGGCCGCGTCCCGACTCGCTGCTGACGGCGCCGCCGCCCGACGGGCGCTAGATTCGGAGCGCGTGACCCTCCTCCTCACCCTCGTCTTCATCCTCTCGGGGGCGGCCGGGCTCATCTACGAGTCCATCTGGAGCCGCTACCTCGGGCTGTTCGTGGGGCACAGCGCCTACGCGCAGGTGATCGTGCTCGTGATCTTCCTCGGCGGCATGTCCGTCGGGGCGACGGTCGCGGGGCGGCGGTCCGAGACGACGGCGCGGCCGCTCGTCTGGTACGCGGTGATCGAGCTGGCGGTCGGGCTCATCGGCCTCGCCTTCCACGACCTGTTCGGATGGGTGAGCGGGCTCGCGTACGACACGATCTTCCCCGCGCTCGCGGGCGGCCCGCTGCTCGTGGCGGTGAAGTGGACGCTCGCCGCGCTGCTGATCCTGCCGCAGTCGGTGCTGCTGGGCGCGACCTTCCCGCTGATGAGCGCGGGCCTGATCCGCCGCCTCGCGCGCGGACACGCCGACCCCGCCGCCGCGAGCGGGCGCGTGCTCGGCGTGCTCTACTTCGCCAACTCGCTCGGGGCCGCGGGCGGCGTGCTCGTCGCGGGCTTCTGGCTCATCGGCGCGCTCGGCCTGCCCGGCACGCTGCTCGTGGCGGCGCTCGTGAACATCGTCGTCGCGGTGGCGACGTACGTGGCGGTGCGGGTGATGGAGGAGGCGGAGGCGCCCGGCGCCGAGCCGGACGAGGTGGCCGAGGCGCTCGACGCGGCGGTGCTCGGCGCCCCCGAGGGGCGCGACGCGGCCCCGGGCACACTGACGCCGACAGGCGCGCTGCGCGCGGTCGGCGCGGACGACGGCGACCCGCGGGAGCGCTACGCGCTGTGGCGGCTCCTGCTCGCGGTGAGCTTCGGCACGGCGGTCGCGAGCTTCATCTACGAGATCGCCTGGATTCGGATGCTCTCACTCGTGCTCGGCAGCGCGACGCATGCGTTCGAGCTGATGCTCTCGGCGTTCATCCTCGGGCTCGCGCTCGGCGCCTTCTGGGTGCGGCGCCGCGCCGACGGCACCGGGGACCCGCTGCGGCTGCTCGGCGTGACGCAGCTCGCGATGGGGGCGCTCGCGATCGCGACGCTCGCCGTCTACGGCCAGGCCTTCCACTGGATGGCCGCGCTCACCGAGGCGCTCGACGAGAACGCCGCGGGCTACCGGATGTACAACCTGGCGCGCTACGGCATCTCGCTCGCCGTGATGCTGCCGCCCACCTTCTGCGCCGGCATCACGCTGCCGCTCATCACGCGCACGCTGCTGGGGGCCGGGCACGGCGAGCGCGCGATCGGCGCGGTGTACGCCTGGAACACGCTCGGCTCGATCGTCGGCGTGGCGCTGGCGTCGCTGTGGCTGATGCCGCTGCTCGGCCTCAAGCTGCTGCTCGTGACGGGGGGCGCGATCGACCTCGCGCTGGGCGTGTGGCTGCTCGCGCGGCGCGCGCGCGGCGACGCGTTCGCGCGGCAGACGGCGGGGATCGCGGCCGCGGTGGCCGGCGTGGTGGTGGTGGGCGCGCTCATCGCGCCGCCGTTCGACCCCGGCATCCTCTCGAGCGGCGTCTTCCGCTACGGCACCGTGCCGGGGCGCGGCGAGCGCGAGATCGTCTTCTACGCCGACGGCCGCACCGCGAGCGTGAGCGTGCGCCTCGGCAGCGACAGCGGCTACTCGCTCGCCACCAACGGCAAGCCCGACGCCTCCCTCTCGCGCTACTGGTTCGACGAACCGCCCGCCGAGGACTCGCTGAAGCAGGCACTGGGCGGCGACGAGTCGACGCAGGTGCTGCTGCCGCTGATCACGCTCGCGCACGCGCCGCAGGCGCGCGAGGGGGCGGTGATCGGCCACGGCTCGGGGATCAGCTCGCACATCCTGCTCGGCAGCGACCGGATGGAGCGCCTCGAGACGATCGACATCGAGCCGGAGATGATCGAGGCATCGAAGCTGTTCAAGCCCGTGAACCTGCGCGCCTACGACGACCCGCGCTCGTCGTTCGTGCACGACGACGCCAAGAGCCACTTCGCGGCCAACGCGCGGCGCTACGACCTGATCCTGTCGGAACCGTCGAACCCGTGGGTGAGCGGCGTGTCGGGGCTCTTCACCGACGAGTTCTACGCGCGCGTGCGCACCTACCTCACGCCGGACGGCGTGTTCGGGCAGTGGCTGCACCTGTACGAGATCGAGGACGACCTCGTGCTCGACGTGCTCGCCGCGCTGCACCGGAACTTCCGCTCGTACGCGGTCTACCTCACGAACGACGTCGACATCCTCGTCGTCGCGAGCAACGCCGAGCGGCTGCCGACGCCCGACTGGTCGGTGGCGCGCTTCCCCGACCTCGCGCTCGACCTGGCGCGGTTCCGGCCGCTCACGCCGGAGGCGCTCGCGGCGACGCGGCTCGCGACGCGCGCCGAGCTCGCGCCGCTGCTCGACGGCCACGCCCACGTGAACTCGGACTTCCGCCCGGTGCTCGACCTCGGCGCCGAGCGGGCGCGCTTCCTCAAGCACTCGGCGTACGGGATCCTCGGCGTGACGAGTTCGCGCTACGACATCGCCGCGGCGCTCGGGGGGCGCGTGGTGACGCTGGGCCCGTCGACGCGCACGCCGCTCGCGATCCCGCGCACCGAGGCGCAGGCGCTCGCGCGGCGGCTGCGCGGCGCCGAGCGGCTCTCGCCGACCGACAGCGCGCTCGACAACCGCGAGTTCCAGCGCGCGCGGCTGCGCGAGGCGGAGCTCGCGCTCTGGCTGTCGTCGGGGCGCGCGCCGAGCGACTGGTTCACCTGGTTCACGCAGATGGTCGCGGTGGAGCACGACCGCCACGGCGGCACGATGGGCGTGGTGGACTCGGCCTGGTACGCGGCGGTTGAGAAGTACATGGTGGCGCAGCGCGCGCCGGCGGACGGGATCTCGGCGCTGCGGCTGATGCGCGCGGCGAGCACCTACGATTGGGCGACCGCCGCGCGCGAGGTGCAGGTGCAGATGGAGGCGCGGGGCCAGGGGCGGCAGTGGCTCCCGATCGAGACGTTCTACGAGATGGCGGTGGTCGCGCGGCTGCGCGCCAACGACATCGCCGGCGCGCGGGCCCTGCTCGCGCGGATGGCGTCGGCGACGGAGTGGGACGCGGAGGACTTCCGGAGCCGACTGCTCGAGGCGCACGTGGCGGCGGCGGAGCGGGCGCTGCTGCGGTGACGCCGCGCCCGCGGCGCGGTGGCGCGCGGGCGGCGCGGGGACCAACATTCGGCGCGGGACCCTCGTAGCCGAGCGGTCGCCCCGATGTCCTCCCCCACCGATGGAGCACGCCTGATGTCCGTCCGTCCCACCCTCCGCGCGGTCGCGCGCGCGGCGCTCCTGTCCGCGACGCTCGCGTCCGTGCTCGTGCCGGCCGTGGCTCGCGCGCAGGCGGCGTACCGCCAGCCGCCCGCCGCGATCCAGCAGATCCTCGACGCGCCGGCGACGCCGACGTCGATCGTCACGCCGGACCGCCGGATGATCCTGCTGCTCGAGCGGCCCGGCCTGCCGTCGATCAGCGAGATCGCCGCCCCGGAGTACCGCGTGGCCGGCATCCGCCTCGACCCGCGCACCAGCGGCCCGTCGCGGCAGAATCCCGCGCGCGGGATGTCGCTGATGCCGATCGCCGGCGGCGAGGCGACGCCGGTGGCGATGGCGCTCCCCGCCGGCGCCGGCGTCGGCACGCCGCTCTGGTCGCCCGACGGCGCGCGCTTCGCGTTCGTCGTGAGCACCGACGACGCGCTCACGCTGTGGGTGGGCGAGCTGGCGACGAAGAGCGCGCGGCAGGTGACGTCGCGGCGGCTCAACGCCGTGCTCGGCGCGCCCTGCGACTGGACGGGCGATGCGGCGCTGGTGTGCACGTTCATCCCCGAGTCGCGCGGCGCCGAGCCGGTGGCGCCGGCCACGCCGGCGGGCCCGATCGTGCAGGAGGCGCTCACCGGCAGCGCCGACCGCGCGGCGACCTACCAGGACCTGCTCAAGAGCCCGCACGACGAGGCGATCTTCGCGCACTACGCCACCAGCCAGCTCGCGCGCGTGACGCTCGACGGCGCGGTGACGCCGGTGGGCGCGGCGGCGATCATCAGCGGCGCGTCGGTGAGCCCCGACGGCCAGTGGCTGCTGGTGACGACGCTGAGCCGACCCTTCTCGTACTCGGTGCCGCTGAACTACTTCCCCACGCGCATCGAGGTGTGGGGGCTCGACGGCCGCGTGGCGCGGACGCTCGCGACGCGGCCGCTGATCGAGCGCGTGGCGTGGGGCGGCGACGGCGCGCAGGTGGGCCCGCGCAACCCGTCGTGGCGCGCCGACGCGCCCGCGACGCTCGTGTGGACCGAGGCGCTCGACGGCGGCGACCCGACGAAGCAGGTGTCCAAGCGCGACCGCGTGCTCGCGCTCGCCGCGCCGTTCGCCGGCGAGCCCGCGACGCTGCTCGAGACCGAGTGGCGCGCGCGCGGCATCACGTGGGGCCGCGCCGACCTCGCCATCGCCACCGAGTCGCACAGCCGCCAGCGCAAGACGCGCAGCTGGGCGATCGATCCCAGCGGCAAGGCCGCGCCGCGGCTCCTGTGGGAGCGCAGCAGCGAGGACCGCTACGGCGACCCGGGGCAGTTCGTCACGCGCCGCGACGCGCGCGGCCAGCAGGTGCTGCACCTCACGCCCGACGGCAAGCAGGCCTTCCTGCGCGGCAACGGCGCGAGCCCCGAGGGCGACCGGCCGTTCCTCGACCGCTACGAGATCGCGACCGGCCGCACGACGCGGCTGTTCCGGTCGCAGGCGCCGCACTACGAGACCGTCACCGACCTGCTCGACGACAAGGGCGAGCGGCTGCTCACGCGCCGCGAGTCGGTGGACGAACCGCCCAATCTCTGGCAGCGCGACCTCGTGCGCCGCATCGCGCCGCGGCAGGTGACGCAGTTCAAGGACCCGGCGCCGGCCTTCAAGGACGTGCGCAAGGAGCGCGTGAGCTACACGCGGAAGGACGGCGTGACGCTGCACGCGACCGTCTACCTGCCACCCGGCTACGACAAGGCGCGCGACGGCGCGCTGCCGTTCCTGCTGTGGGCCTACCCGCTCGAGTTCGGGTCGGCCGATGCCGCCTCGCAGGTGAGCGGGTCGCCCTATCGCTTCACGCGGCCGGGCGGGTCGTCGCACCTGTTCGCGCTGCTGCAGGGCTACGGCGTGATGGACGACCCGACCATGCCGATCATCGGGATGGACGGGAAGGAGCCGAACGACACGTACGTGGAGCAGCTCACGGCGAGCGCCCAGGCGGCGATCGACCAGATCGTCGGGATGGGCGTCGCCGACCGCGACCGGATCGCGGTGGGCGGGCACTCGTACGGCGCGTTCATGACCGCCAACCTGCTCGCGCACACCAAGCTGTTCCGCGCGGGGCTCGCCCGCTCGGGCGCGTACAACCGCACCCTCACGCCCTTCGGTTTCCAGGGCGAGGAGCGCAGCTACTGGCAGGCGCAGGACCTCTACGAGCGGATGTCGCCGTTCACGTACGCCGACCGGATCAAGACGCCGATCCTCCTGATCCACGGCATGGCCGACAACAACACGGGCACCTTCCCCATCCAGTCGGAGCGGATGTACGCCGCGCTCAAGGGGAACGGCGCCACCGTGCGCTACGTGCAGCTGCCGGCCGAGAGCCACGGGTACGCGGCGCGGGAGAGCGTGGGCCACACGCTGTTCGAGATGATGGCCTGGCTCGACCAGTGGGTGAAGCCGACGAAACCGAGGATGTGACCTCAGGCGTTGGACGAGGATGCGACCGTTCATCCGTCTCCTCCTCGTCCTCGTCGCCGGCCTCGTGCCGGTGCGGCCGGTCGTCGCCCAGGAGGCGGCGACCGGCCTCGTTTCGGGCACCGTGCTCGTGGCCGGCACCGACGCGCCGCTGCCCGGCGCGCAGGTGCAGCTGCTCGGCACCGAGCGCCGCGCCGTCACCGACGAGCGGGGCCGCTTCGTCCTCGCCGGCGTCGCGCCGGGCGTCTGGCGTCTGCAGGTGCGCGCGATCGGCTACTCGCCGCTCGTCGTCCCCGACCTCGTGGTGGGGTCGTCGAAGCCCGCGACGGTGGTGGTGCGCCTCGCGCCGGTCGCGATCGACCTCGCGGGGGTGGAGGTGCGCGCCTCGTACTTCCTCCCCGCCCTCTCCGCGACCACGAGCACGCAGAACCTCACGAGCGAGGCCGTGCGCCGCGCCCCCGGCGTGCAGGAGGACGTCGTGCGCGCGATCGCGCTCTTCCCGGGCGTGGCCGTCACCTCGCCGGGCCGCAACGACCTCATCGTGCGCGGCGGCGCGCCGTTCGAGAACCTCTTCCTCGTCGACGGCATCGAGGTCCCCAACATCAACCACTTCGGCTCGCAGGGCTCCACGGGCGGGCCGCTCTCGCTGATCAACGTCGACGCGGTGGAGGGCGCGAGCTTCTCGTCGGGCGGCTTCGCGGCCAAGTACGGCGACCGCACCGCCTCGGTCACGGCGATCACGCTCCGCGAGGGCAACCGCGAGCGGCTGGCGGGCGAGTTCACGCTCTCGGCGACCGGCGGCTTCGCGGTGGCCGAGGGGCCGCTGGGGAAGGACGGCTCGTTCTACTTCAGCGCGCGGCGGTCGTACCTCGACCTGCTCTTCAAGGCGGCCGGCTTCGGCTTCGTGCCGGCGTACGTCGACGGCCAGCTCAAGGTCGTGCAGCGGTTCGGCGACCGGAACACGCTCTCGTTCCTCGTCATCGGCGCCGACGGCACCGTGACCTTCACCAACGACGACGCCGAGAAGCGCTACGAGAACTCGCGCGTCGCCGCGCCGTCGCAGTCGCAGTACTTCTCGGGGCTCACGTGGCGCCGCCTGCTCGACCGCGGCGTGCTCGACGTGACGCTCGGGCGCACCTACACGCGCTTCACCACGATCCAGAACGACTCGCTCGACCCGCCCAACACGATCTTCCGCGCCTACTCCACGGAGGGCGAGACCTCGCTGCGCGCCGACCTCACCGTGCAGGCGACGCCGACGATGGAGCTCTCGGGCGGCGCGGTGGCGAAGTACGCCAGCGCGCTCGACTACGACCTGCTGCTCCCCGGCGCGCTGCGCCTCGACGCCGGCGGGGCGCCGCGCCCGCTCGCGCTCGACACCTCCTTCACCGCCGACCGGCAGGCGCTCTACGGGCAGGTGGCCTGGCAGGCGACCTCGCGGCTGCGCACGACGACGGGGCTGCGCCTCGACCGCTACGGCTTCCTCGCCGGCGCGGCGCGGCTGAGCCCGCGGCTCGGCGCGCGCTACGCGCTCACCGACGCCACCACGCTCACCGCGAGCCTCGGCCGCTACTGGCAGGCGCCGTCGTACATCTGGCTCGTCGGCGATCCCGCCAACCGCGAGCTGCCGCCCTTCCGCGCCGACCAGGCGGTGATCGGGCTCGAGCACCTCGCGCGCCCCGACCTCAAGCTGCAGGTCGAGGCGTTCACCAAGCGCTACTCGGGCTATCCGCGCCGCGTCTTCCGCCCCACGGCGGTGCTCGCGCCCAGCGGCTTCGACGACGTGACGAGCGACATCCCGTTCGGCCTCGAGCCGCTCGCGGCCGTGGCGACGGGGCGCTCGATGGGCGTTGAGCTGCTCGCGCAGAAGCAGCTGAGCGAGATCCCGGTGTTCGGCCTCGCCAGCGTGAGCGTGAGCCGCACGACCTTCGACGGCGCCGACGGCGTGCGGCGGCCCGGGAGCTTCGACACGCGGCTGATCGCCAACGCGGTGGTCGGCTGGCGGCCGAGCGCCAAGTGGGAGCTCAGCGGCAAGTTCCGCATCGCGAGCGGGCTGCCGACGACGCCGTTCGTGACGAGCGGTCCCGCCGAGGGGAGCCAGGACTTCTCGCGGTGGAACGAGGGCGAGCGGCTGCCGCTCTTCCACGCGCTCGACCTGCGCATCGACCGCCGCTGGAGCCTGCGCCGCGTGCAGTTGGTGAGCTACCTGGACGTGCAGAACGTCTACGGCCGCAACAACGTTAGCGGAGTGCGCTGGGACCAGCGGACGCGGATGGTGGAGCGCAACGAGGCGCTAGGCGTGCTGCCGTCGATCGGGTTCAGCATCGAGTGGTGAGGCTCTTCCCTGACATGGCGTGAAACTGTTGCGACCCCGTGCCGGGGTGGTCGCGCCAGCCTCGCGCCATCGAGCCCCTTAGGGCGCGGCCCGACCGGGTTGTCGGTGAAATCCCCATTGTGGCGCGCGCGGCCCGGGTGAGTATTCGTCCTGCGCTCGCGAGACGGATGGAAATCGCGAGCGGATCCCTTCCGCAGGACGCTGTCGAGGGGAACGTGTGGCGGCAGTTCGATCCACCACACCGTGCACGGGGTCGCTGGCCGTGCATGAGTCGATCGCAAGATCGACACCCATGATGGTCCGTCCATCATCGGGAAGGAGCAGGGATCCGGCTGCTTCGGCAGCGACGAACCGGACTCCCTTCCGCCACCAGCGGGGTTCGAGAGCCCCCGGGATCCTCGCGATCTCGGGGGTTTCTCACATCCATCAGTCGGCAGTGGGCAGCGGGCAGTCGACTCACACTGCCTGCTGCCCACTGCGTACTGTCATCTCGCCTTCTTGATCGCCCGCCCCGGCCGCGCCGCCGTCATCTGGCCGCCGTCGATCACCGGCGTGCCGTTCACGATCACGTACGGGATCCCCGTCGCGTACTGGTGCGGCTGGGTGAAGGTCGCGGGGCTGTTCACCGTGTTCGCGTCGAAGATCGCGAGGTCGGCGTAGCAGCCCTGCGCCAGGCAGCCGCGCTGGCCCTGGAGGCCCAGCCGCTGCGCGGGCATGCCGGTCATCTTGTGCACCGCCTGCTCGAGCGTGAGCACCCGCTGCACGCGCACGTACTCGCCGAGCACGCGCGGGAAGGTGCCGTACGAGCGCGGGTGCGGCACGCCGTCGCCGGGGCGCGTGAGGCGGCCGTCGCTCGCGATCATCGTCTGCGGGTGCTGCATGATGCGCCGCACGTCGCCCTCGTCGATGATGTGGTACACCATGCTCGCGCCGCCGTTGAGCTCCCCCTCGAGCACCAGCCGCGCCGCCGCGAGCATCGACGATCCCACGCCGCGCCGCTCGGCCCAGTCGTGCAGCGTCCGGCCCTCGAGCGAGCGGTCCCAGCTCACCTGCCCGAACTGCACGCGGCGCGTGTCGCCGCCGCCGCGGTCGGTCTCGAGCAGCTGGACGATGCCCTTCTCGATGCTGTCGCGCAGCACGGGGTCGTTGAGCCGCTCGCGCAGCGCGCGCGTGCCGCCCGCCAGCGCCCAGGGTGGGATCAGCACCGCGAGGCTCGTCTGGCTCGCCGTGTACGGGTACTGGTCCATCATCACGTCGAGGCCCTGCGCGCGCGCCGAATCGACCATCGCGAGCGTGACGACGCTCTTGCCCCACATCGGCTGGCCCACCGCCTTGTGGTGCGTGAGCACCACCGGGATGCGCGCGTCGCGCGCGATGGTGATCGCCTCCGCCACGCCCTCGATGAGGCCGAGCCCCTCCTCGCGGAGGTGCGACGTGTAGATGCCGCCCGAGTCGGCGGCCGCGCGCGAGAGCGCGACGACCTCCGGCGTGGTGGAGTAGTAACCCGGCACGTAGCGCAGGCCGGTGCTGATGCCGAACGCGCCCTCGCCCATCCCCTGCCGCACGAGCGCGATCATCCGCGCCAGCTCCTCGGCGGTGGGGGCACGGTTCTCGGTGCCCATCACGCGGCGGCGCACGGTGTTGTGGCCCACGAGGTAGGCGACGTTCATCCCGAGGCCGGCGCGCTGCGCCGAGTCGAGGTAGGCCGCGAGCGGGAAGGGGCCGCCGCCGTCGGGGCCGCCGAGCGAGAGCGTGACGCCCTGCGTCACCGCGCTCTTGGCGTCGGGGAGCTGCAGCAGCGGCTCGAGGTGCGCGTGCAGGTCGATGAAGCCCGGCGCGACGATGAGCCCCGTGGCGTCGATCACGCGCGCCGCGCGGGCGGCGTCGAGCGGCGTGCGCGACACAGCGACGATGCGGTCCCCCTGCACCGCCACGTCGGCCGCGAAGCGCGCCGCGCCGGTGCCGTCGACGACGGTGCCGTTCTTGATGAGCAGCGTCCACTGCGGCTGCTGGGCGTGGGCCGCCTGCGGGGCGAGCGCGACGAGCGCGAGGGCCGCCGCGGCGATGGATCTGATGCGCGTTCTCATGCGGGTCTCCCGGATGGTGCGTGGGCGCGCGACGGTCATCGCGCGCCGGATTCCAACTGCTGGATGAGCGCGCCCTCGTCGCGGCGGGCGCGCCAGCCGATCGACGCGAGCCAGAGCCCGCCGAGGGCGATCATGGACGAGAGGGCGTGGACGAGCGCGGGCGCATCGCCCTTGCGGACGGCGAGGGCGGAGATCGCCGCGGCCGTGGCGACGAGGAGCCCGCCCATCACCATCGAGGGGGCCGCGGGGAAGCGCTTGCCGGCGTGATCCCGCGCGAAGTTCACCCCGTGGGTCAGCACGCCGAACATCGCCGCGCCGGCGAGGCTCATGTGCTCGCCCATCAGCGAGTTCACGCTCCAGTAGGCGAGCGCGCCGCCGCCCACGTCGCGCGCGACGGTCCACGCCACGCGCGACCACGAGACGGGGACCACCTCGAGCGGCCGCGGTGTCGTCTCCGGCGCGACCGCCGGTGCCGCCTCCCGCACGACCGGCCGCTCCTCGCTCACCGGATCGCCCCGAGCACCTTGCCGAGGAATTCGTCGATCGCGCCGTTCTCGATCCAGCGCACGACGACGACGAGGTCCTGCTCCGGCGCGACGAAGACGAGGTTGGTGCCGTTCCCCACGTGCCCGAACGCGCTCGCGGGCGCGCTCGGCATCCACTTGCGGTCGGTGTTGAGGAACCAGTTCATGTAGCCGTAGGTCGGCTGCGGCACCGTCGGCGTGAGCGAGCGCGTCACCCAGGCGTCGCTGAGGATCCGCTGGTCGCCCCACAGGCCGCGCCGCTGCGTGAGCAGGCCGAAGCGCGCCATGTCCCAGGCGTTGATGAACATCCCGCCGCCCCAGTGCCCGCCGCCGCTCACCACCTGCACGGGCCGGCCGTCGAGCGTGATCCAGGCGTTGTCGTAGCCGTTCCACCGCCAGGTGCGCGACGCGCCGATGCGGTCCATCACGTGCTCGCGCAGCACCTCGGGGAGCGGCCGGCGCCAGACGTTCGTCGCGGCGAGGGCGAGGACGTTCACGCGCACGTCGTTGTACTCGTACGCCGTGCCCGGCGCCTTCCGCGCGCGCGTGGTCCACTCGGCCGGGTTCTGCGCCGGACGGTCGGCCCACTCGGGCTTGCCCCAGAGCGTGCCTTCCCAGTCGCTCGTCTGCCGCAGCATGTCGTCCCACGTGATGCGGCGGTTGTGCTCGGTCTGCCACGGGTCGATGAACTGCGGCTCGCGATAGTCGGTCCCCGGCTCGCTCGGCGCGGTGAGGCGCAGGCGGTAGGTCGGCGCCTGCGAGCGCCACACTTCGTCTTTCACGTCCGCGATGAGGCCGCGATCGAAGGCGAGGCCGACGGTGACGGAGAGGAAGCTCTTGGTCACCGAGTGCGTCATGTCGACCCGGTCGGGCTCGCCCCAGCTGGCGACGACGTAGCCGCCGCGGAGGATGACGCCCGTGGGCTCGCCGCGCGGCTTGAACGGCCCGATTCCCTGCCCGAACGGCTCGCGGCCGAACGAGCGGTAGTGGCTCTCCTCCATGTCGCGCGGCGCGCGCGCCTCGTTCTTCACGGCGAACGCGATCGCGTCGGCGAGCCGGGCGCTGTCGAGCCCGGCCGCGGCCGGCGCACGACGCTCCCAGGTCGCGCCCGGCACGTACGGCGCCGCGGCGCGGGGGCGGGCCTGCGCGGGAAGGGAAGTGGCGATCAGCAGCAACAACGAGGCGCGGAGCATCAGGATCGAGACGCGAGAGGAAAGGAGAAGAATGAAGCCGAAGGGGAAGACCCCAGGGGAAAGGCGGATGTGAGCGGTTCCTCTCACATCTCACATCTTAGATCTCACATCTTCATTTGCAGTCTGGCCCGCTTCCGCTTGGTCAGCCACGGCAGCACCCACAGATATATCCCCGTCCCCCACAACCCCAACAGCACCACCCCCGACGGCAGGAAGAGCCACAGCTTCGCCGCGTCGCCGAAGAACGACCCGTCGTGCAGCTGCTCGATCAGGTCCGAACGCCGGTAGGCCACCTGCAGCACCGCGCCGTCGGCGAGCGCGAGCTGCGCCTCCCAGCGCGACTTGGTGATCACCTTCAGGATCCCCTTCCCCGGCCGCACGTCGAGCCGGTCGATGTCCTCCCAGCCGGTCACGCCGGCCTCGGGCATCGCCTGCGCGGCGGCCAGGATCACGTCCCACGCCACCGTCGGCGTGCTCACCTGGGTGCGCTGCTCGGGCGGCTGCACCCAGGTGAGCTGCTTCTTCACCTGCAGCAGCAGCCCCGAGCCGATGACGAGGAGGACGGTGAGGCTGGAGGCGATGGCCCCCCAGCGATGGAGCCGGCGCGAAAGGAAGGAGAACGACATGTCGTGGCTACGGGTGAGCGGGCGCGGGCGTTGCGCCCGCGCCCGGAAGATGCTCCATTCCCCTCAACCGTGGTACGCCGTCGCGCGTAGCACGGACGCACCCCACCAGAGGAGTCGCTCGATGTCCCGTGTCGTCCGCCGCGCGCGGACCGCCCTGTGCGCGGTCGCCGCGTCCCTCGCCGCCCTCCCCGCGCTGCAGTCGCTGCCGGCGCAGGCCCCGCTCGACTCCGCCCGCCTCGAGCGCCTCAAGGCCGAGGCGCTCACCAAGGTCGATGCACGCGCCAAGCTCGTGCAGGAGATCGTCGACCAGCTCTTCTCGTTCTCCGAGCTCGGCATGCAGGAGTTCGAGACGCAGAAGTACCTCACCGGCCTCCTGCAGAAGGAGGGCTTCAAGGTCGAGCTCGGCTACGCCGGCATGCCCTCCGCCTGGGTGGCGCGCTGGGTGAGCCCCGCCGGCGCCAAGCCGGTGATGGCGCTCGGCTCCGACATCGACGGCATCCCGCAGGCGAGCAACACGCCGGCGTACGCCTTCCACAAGCCGCAGGTCGACGGCGCGCCGGGCCACGGCGAGGGCCACAACTCCGGCCAGGCAGTGAACATCGCCGCCGCGCTCGTCGTGAAGGAGATCATGACGCGCGAGAGGATCCCCGGCACGATCGTCCTCTGGCCCGGCGTCGCCGAGGAGCAGATGGCGGGCAAGGCCTTCCTCGTGCGCGCCGGCCTCTTCAAGGACGCCGACGTCGCGCTCTTCACGCACGTCTCCAACGACCTCGGCGTGCAGTGGGGCCAGAGCGGCCAGACGGCGCTCGTCTCGGCCCTCTTCAAGTTCCAGGGCACCAGCGCCCACGCCGCCGGCGCCCCGTGGCGCGGCCGCTCGGCGCTCGACGCCGCGATGCTGATGGGCCAGGGCTGGGAGTACCAGCGCGAGCACCTCGAGATCGGCCAGCGTTCGCACTACGTCATCCGCGACGGCGGCGACCAGCCCAACGTCGTGCCGAGCACGGCGAGCATCTGGTTCTACTTCCGCGAGCGCGACTACCCGCGCACGATGGCGCTGCTCGAGCAGGGCAAGCGCATCGCCCGCGGCGCGGCGATGATGGCCAACGTCGAGCTCGACACCGTGATGATCGTCGGCTCCGGCTGGAGCGCGCACTTCAACAAGACGATCGCCGAGGTGACCTACGAGAACATCAAGCGCGTCGGCATGCCGCAGTGGAGCGAGGACGACATCGCGATGGCGAAGGCGCTGCAGAAGGAGCTGGGCGTGCGCGAGATCGGCCTCTCGAGCGCGACGACCTTCAACCTCGGCGGCCCGGTGCCCGAGAGCCAGCGCCTCGGCGGCGGCTCGGACGACATCGGCGACGTGAGCTGGAACGTGCCCACGGTGACGCTGCGCTACCCGAGCAACATCCCCGGCCCGCCGGGGCACAATTGGGCCAACTCGATCGTGATGGCCACGCCGATCGCCCACAAGGGCGCGGTCGCCGGCGCCAAGGTGCAGGCGCTCACGATGCTCGACATCGTCGGCAAGCCGCAGGTCGTCGCCGACGCGTGGAAGTACTTCAACGACGTGCAGACGAAGGAGATCAAGTACACGCCCTTCATCTCGCCGACCGACCAGCCGCCCATCTGGCTCAACGCCGAGATCATGGCGCGCTTCAAGCCCGAGCTGCAGAAGTACTATTACGATCCCAAGAAGTACAAGAGCTACCTCGAGCAGCTCGGCATCGCCTACCCGACGACGCGCGAGACGCTCAAGCCCAAGATGGAGCAGTGACCCTGACGCTCTACAAGCTGGTCGCTGCCGACGGCAGCGTGACGATGAGCGAGACCCCCGGCACGCTCGGGGGTCATCGCAAGAACCGCACGTACGGCCGCCTGGACTGCAAGGCGGCCCGCCGCGCGCTGGGCACGGGCACGTCCTACGCCCAGCAGCGGGTGTTCTTCAAGGACGAGGCGACGGCGCGCGCGGCGGGGTACCGGCCGTGCAAGGTGTGCATGCCGGAGGCCTACGCCGCCTGGAAGGCGGGCCAGGGCAAGTGACCGCCCGGCGCCACGGAGCGCGCGCGCCATGAACGCCGCCGCCGGGCGCGTCGAGGCGCTCTGGACCAAGCGCGCGCACCGCGGCGTGATGGACCCCCGCGACGCGGTCACCTGCGTCGCGGGGCGCGGCATCGAGGGAAACACCTGCCGCTCGAGCACGCGGCAGGTGACGATCGTCGCCGCCGAGGCATGGGAGGCGATGATGCGCGAGCTGGGCGGCGCGCTCGACCCGGCCGCGCGCCGCGCGAACATCCTCGTGCGCGGCATCGACCTCGCGCGCTCGCGCGGCCGCGTGCTGCGGCTCGGCGGCGTGCGCGTGCGCATCCGCGGCGAGACGCGCCCCTGCGAGCGGATGGACGAGGCGCTCCCCGGCCTCCGCGCGGCGATGGACCCCGACTGGCGCGGCGGCGCCTTCGGCGAGGTGCTCGACGACGGCCCGCTCGCGGTGGGCGACCCGGTGCGCTGGGACGACGCGGCGCCGTAGGCGTTATCATCCGGGGACCGCTCCTGAAGTCCGGAAGGCCGTCCTTCTCCGTTCCTCGGACCGCACATGACCCGCGCCCGCCTCGTCCCGCTCGCGCTCGCGCTGCTCGCCGCGCCAGCCGCCGCCCAGGCCCCCATCACCGCCGCCGAGATCGACGGCCACATCCGCTTCCTCTCGAGCGACCTCCTCGAGGGCCGCGCCCCCGCGACGCGCGGCGGCGCGCTCACCGAGCAGTACCTCGCCTCGCAGCTGCGCGGCTACGGCATCGCGCCGGCGGTGAACGGCTCGTACTTCCAGCGCGTCCCCATCGACGTCGTCGGGCTGCGCAAGGAGTCGCTGCGCGCCGCCGCGAGCGGCAAGGCCACCGCCAGGCTGCGCTACCCCGAGGACATCGTGATGTGGGCCGGCTCCAGCGCGCCGACCAGCGCCGCCAAGGCCCCGCTCGTCTTCGTGGGCTACGGCAGCACCGCCCCCGAGTACCGCTGGGACGACTTCAAGGACGTCGACGTGAAGGGGAAGATCCTCCTCGTCCTCGTCAACGACCCGCCGGCCCCGGCCGGCGAGCCGGCGCTGTTCGGCGGCGCGGCGATGACCTACTATGGCCGCTGGACCTACAAGTTCGAGGAGGCGGAGCGCCGCGGCGCCGTGGGCGCGCTCATCGTGCACGACACCGAGCGCGCGGGCTACGGCTGGGCCACCGTCGTCGGCAGCTGGGCGAAGGAGCAGCGCATGCTCCCGCGCGATCCCAAACTCCCCGCCCCGCTCGGCGTGCGCGGCTGGCTCACCGGCGAGGCGACGCAGTCGCTGCTCAAGCAGGCGGGCCTCGACCTCGCCACCCTCCGCAAGCAGGCCGACTCGCGGAGCTTCCGCCCGGTGGAGACGGGCATCACGCTCGACCTCGGATTCACCAACACGGTCGCGCACCTCGAGAGCCAGAACGTCGTCGGCCTGATCGAGGGGAGCGACGCCGAGGCCAAGCGCGAGCACCTGCTGCTCACCGCGCACTGGGACCACCTGGGCATCGGCCCGGCGGTGAACGGCGACTCGATCTACAACGGCGCCGAGGACAACGCCTCGGGCACGGCGAACCTGCTCGCCATCGCGCGGCAGCTCGCGCAGGGGCCGCGCACGCGGCGCTCGGTGCTCATCGCCTTCGTCACGGCGGAGGAGAGCGGCCTGCTCGGCTCCGACTTCCTCGCGCAGAACCCCGTCGTGCCGACGGAGGACATCGTCGCGAACCTCAATGTCGACGGCGGCAACGTGCTCGGCGAGACGCGCGACCTCACCGTGCTCGGCGACACCAAGAGCTCGCTCGGCCCCTCGCTCGGCGCGATGATCGCACCGCGCGGGATGCGCATCTCCCCCGACGCCACGCCGGAGCGCGGGCTCTTCTACCGCAGCGACCACTTCGCGGCGGCGAAGGTCGGCGTGCCGGCCGTGAGCATCGGCGCGGGGGAGGACTTCGTCGGCCGCCCGCGCGAGTGGGGCAAGGCGCAGAGCGAGGACTACACCGTCAAGCGCTACCACCAGCCCGGGGACGAGTACGATCCCGCCTGGGACCTGCGCGGCGCGGTGCAGCTGAGCTCGATCGTCCTCGAGTTCACGCGGCAGCTCGCCAACTCGGGCGAATGGCCCACTTGGAACAAGGACGCGGAGTTCCGGCGTTCACCCAGACGAACGGCGATGTGACCCATCGCCGGACTCCACCTCCAGGTCCGTCGCAGCACCAAGCAGATCCGTCGCGCCCGTCCTCGCCGCCTCGTCGGAGGGGGCGGGCGCGGCGCATTCTCCGTCCCGCACCGTCACCGCGCGCACGTCCCATCGCGACCTGCGCCCCAGGTCGTCCCATCGTCAGGAGCCTCGGATGTCGCTGTTGATCCTTCCCCGCGCGCGGCGGCGCGCCCTGACGCGTCGCATGCTGGCCGGCGCGGCGCTCGCGACGGCGGTGGTCGCCACGCCGGCCGCCGCGCAGCCGGCGCTCCTCGACTCGCTCCGTCCCGCGGTGGAGCGGGCCGTGGTCCGTGGGGACTGGGCCGCGCTCGACGCCGCCGCCGCGCGGCTCCGCGCCGCCATCGCGGGCCCCGCCGCCACGGACGCCTGGACGCACTACGACCTCGGCTACGTGCTGCACCGCCGCGCGGGCGGGTTCCTCGACGCGCAGCAGGGGAACAAGGCGAAGCCCGTGCTCGCCGAGGCGGACAAGGCGCTCGAGAAGGCGCAGGCGCTCGGCGCGGGGATGCAGGCGCTCGCGCTCCGCGGCGCGGTGAACGGGCAGATCGCCGGCTCGGGCGGCATGATCGCGGGGATGCGCAATGGCCCGCGCGCCTTCGGCCTGCTCGACGAGGCCGTGGCCAAGGCACCGAACGACGCGCGGGTGGCGCTGCTCAACGGCATGACGCGGCTCAACGCCCCCAAGGCGTTCGGCGGCGGGCCGGCGAAGGCCGAGCCCGAGCTGCGGCGCGCGATCACGCTCTTCGCGAACGACAAGCCCGCCGGCGCCGCGCCGGCCTGGGGGCGGGCCGACGCGCACATCTGGCTCGCGATCACGCTCGAGCAGGCGGGCCGCAAGGACGAGGCGCGCGCCGAGCTGCAGAAGGCGCTGGCGCTCGCGCCGGGGCACGCCTGGGTGACCGGGACGCTGCTCCCGCGGCTCGACGGCAGGCGGTAGGCGAGCGGCGGCCGGCGCCGCGCCGGGCGACCGACCGGCTGGAACCCCCGTCCCGCCCCCGCGTAGGGAAGGCGTACCCTCTCGGGGAGCATCGCACATGTGGCAGATCCTGAAGACCCTGCTCGTCCAGGGCATCCTCGCCCGCACCGCCCTGCGCTCGTTCGGCTGGCTCGCCTGGCTGCTGCCGGTGGGCTTCCTGCTCAAGTGGGTCGGGCTGCCGATCCTCGCGGTGCTCGGCGTGCTGGCGCTGCCGGTGCTGCTGCTCCTGCTGTTCATCGGCCTGCCGATCTTCGTGGTGCTCCTCTTCGGCGGCCTGATCCTCTCGGTGGTCGGGACGGTGATCACCGTGGGCATCGCGCTCGCGAAGGTGCTGATCCCGGTCGCGATCGTCGTCTGGCTGCTGCGCGCGCTGTTCCGGTCGAAGGACGCGGTGGAGGTGCCGGCGCCGGCCGCGACGACGGACGCCGGACGGTCACCGACCGCCTGAGTTCGCCCCGCCGGCGCGGATGCGCGGCCACATCGTCCAGAAGAACAGCCCGAGCCCCACGACCTGCGCCACGCCCGCCCCCACGAGCGTGGCGCGCATCGCGGGCGACACCTCCGCCGCCAGCGTCGCCTCAAGCAGCACGCGCACGCCCGTGCCCGGCGCGATGCACCACCAGGCCGCCTCGGCCAGCACGGGCTTGTAGCGCGCGTCGTCCGGCCGCGCGCGCGGGAACATCCAGAGCGCGACGCCCGTGATCATCATCATCACGAAGCCCACGAGGATCGCGTGCGTGTGCGCACTCCGCAGGCGCGGCGGCGTCGCGAGGCCGTACTCGCGCGCGACGAGCATCCAGAGCCCGAGCCCGAGGCCCGTGACGAGGAAGAGGATGCCCGACTTGAGGTAGCGGCGGACGAGGGGATTCACGACCGCAACATAAGCGGGTCAGGTCGGCGCGGGCGTCTTCGTCCGGCCGATGATGATCGTGATGTTGTCGCTCCCGCCGCCGTCGAGCGCGTCCTGCAGCAGCTGCTCGCAGGCCTGCCGCGACGAGGTCATGGCGCCGAGCACCTCGGCGATGCGCGCGTCGGTGACGTGCTTGGTGAGCCCGTCGGTGCAGAGCAGGTGGACGAGCCCCCACTCCGACTTGAGGCGCGTGACCACAGGCAGCGCCTCGTCCGCGCCGATGGCCGACGAGAGCACGTCGGCGAGGCGCGACTTGTCGGCCACCGCACGCGAGAGCACGCCCTTGTCCACGAGGTCCTGCGCGATCGTCTGGTCGCGCGAGACCTGCGTGAGCGTCCCCTGCCGGTACAGGTAGTAGCGCGAGTCGCCCACCTGGAGCAGGTAGTAGCAGGGCCAGACGCCCATGTACATCGTGAGCGTCGTCGCCATCGTGCGCCCCTCGGCGCGCTCCGCCGCGCGCCGCTTGACCGCCTCGTGCGAGCGCAGCGCCGCGGCCTGCAGCGACTCGATGAACTGGTCCGCGGTGGAGTCGCCCTGCAGGAAGCACTCGGAGCTCGACGTGACGTACTCGGTCACCGTCTCGAGCGCGGTCGCGCTGGCCTCCTGCCCGCCCACGCCGCCCCCCACGCCGTCGGCGACCATCGAGATGATCGCGACCCGCTCGCCATCCAGCTTGAGGCGCGACGGGTCGTCCAGCGACGTGTGCAGCACGCGCAGCTGCCGGTGCAGCGTGCCGATGAGGAATTGGTCCTGGTTCTCGCCGCGCACCTTGCCCGGGTGCGTGAGGCCGAACACGTCGATCTCGTCGTCGCGCGGCTTGCGATTGTCGTCCATGCGGACCGCCTCCTCCCGGAGGGCTGGGGAACCTGCCCAGATATCGGGACCGGGCCGCGGATGCGCAATAGCCGCCCCGGCCGTAGGTTCCACGGGACGCCCAGCCCGGAGGGGACCCAATGGCCGGCCTCGACGACAAGTCGATCCAGAACCTCGTGAAGAAGCTCCAGAAGCAGGCAAAGCCCCGGAACCTCGAGGCGAAGACCTACGACAAGACCGCGCCGCAGCGCGTCACCGACGACGCCGACCAGGAGCGGGAGAAGATGTTCAAGGAGATGAAGCGCCGGGAATTCTGACCCGGCACGGCCCCGCGTCGTGACGACCGGCGTCCCCCCGCTCGTCGACCGGCTCTTCCGCGAGGAGTCGGGACGGCTCACGGCGCTGCTCACGCGCCTGCTCGGCCCCGCGCAGCTCGCGCTCGTGGAGGACGTGGTGCAGGAGGCGTTCATCGCGGCCCTCGGCCACTGGCCGCGGCAGGGTGTGCCCGACGCGCCCGCCGCCTGGCTGCTGCAGGTCGCGCGGCGCAAGGCGCTCGACGCGCTGCGGCGCGAACAGGCCTTCGCGGCGCGGCTGCCCGCGATCGCGGCCGAGTTCGACGAGGCCGAGCGCCTCGAGTCCGCGGGCACGGCCGCCGACGCGGCCGACGCGTCGCCCTTCGACGACGACCGGCTGCGGATGATCCTCCTCTGCTGCCATCCCGCCGTCTCGGCCGACTCGCGCGTGGCGCTCACGCTCAAGGTCGTGAGCGGCTTCGGCACCGGCGAGATCGCGCGCGCCTTCCTCGCCGACGAGCGCGCGGTCGCGCAGCGGCTCGTGCGCGCCAAGCGATCGCTGCGCGAGGCCGATGCGCGCTTCGAGATGCCCGAGGGCGGCGCCCTCGCGGCGCGGCTCGACGCCGTGCTCGAGGTGCTCTACCTGATGTTCAACGAAGGCCACCTCGCGCACGCGGGCGAGGCGCTGCTGCGGCGCGAGCTCGCCGACGAGGCGCGCCGCCTCGTCGAACGGCTCGCGCGGCACGCCGCCACGGCGACGCCGGCCGTGCACGCGCTCGCCGCGTTGCTGGCCTTCCACGCCGCCCGCTTCGACGCCCGCCTCGACGACGCCGGCCGCGCACTCCGGCTCGCCGAGCAGGATCGCGCGCGCTGGGACGCGTCGCTCATCGCGCGCGGCTTCGCGCACCTCGAGCGCGCCGCCGCCGGCGACCGCCTCACGCCGTACCACGTGGAGGCCGAGCTCGCGTCGCTGCACGCGGCGGCGCCGTCGTGGGAGGCGACCGACTGGGGGCGCATCGTCGCCGCGTACGACCGCCTGCTCGCGCTCGCGCCGTCGCCGGTCGCGGCGCTCAACCGCGTGGTCGCGGTGCGCGAGGCCTCGGGAGCGGAGGCCGCCTGGCGCGCCCTTGCCCCGCTGCTGCGCGAGCCTGCGCTCGACCGGTACCCGATGCGGCACGCGGTGCAGGCCGCGCTCCTGGCCGACCGCGGCCGCCCGGACGAGGCGCGCGCGGCCTGGCGGCGGGCGCGCGACCTCACCGCGTCGGGCGCCCTGCAAGCCCAAGTGGACCAACGACTTGAGGAGCTCGCGCCCCTCGCGCCGCCACCCGATGTCGATTCCGGGACGGCCCGTCCGTCATAGGGCATCGCGGGCCGGACGCGCCGGCCCCGACGTCCCCACACCAGGAGCCTCCGATGCCCAAGTACCTGCTGCTGCTGCACGACGACATGGACGCGATCGCGCGCATCTCCCCTGACGAGATGCAGCGCGTGATCGCCGACTACGCCGCCTGGAGCGAGCGGCTCGCGGCGCAGGGCCGCATCCACGGCGGCGAGAAGCTGCGCGACGAGGGCGGCAGGCACCTCACCGCCGCGCAGGGCAAGACGGTCGTGCGCGATGGCCCGTTCGCCGAGGCGAAGGAGGTCATCGGCGGCTACTTCGTGATCGAGGCGCGCGACTACGACGAGGCGGTCGCGCTCTGCGATGGGCACCCGCACCTGGCGCTCGGCGGGCGCATCGAGCTGCGCGAGATCGAACCGCTCGGCTGAGCCCTCAGCGGAGCACCGCGCGCACCGAGTCGATGCTCCCGTCGGTCGCGGCGGGGCGAAGGCCGATGAGGTGCGCCATCAGCGCGTAGACGTGGACGTTGCGGAAGGCCGGCACCGTGCGCCCCTGCGCGATGCCCGGCCCCGCCGCCACGAAGACCGCGCCCATCGACGGCAGCTCGGGGTCGTAGCCGTGCTGCCCGCCGATCCGCACGCCGGGCGGGCGGCGCGCGGCGCGCGCGCGGTCGGTGATGGTCCAGCCGTCGGCGGCGATCGCGACGATCGGCGTGATGCGCGGGTGCGCGTTGAAGTGCAGCCGCGCGGGCACCTCGCCCTTGCGGTAGACCTCGAGCGCCGGGTGCTTCCCCTTGAGCGCGGCGTACACGCGCTCCGTCTCGCCCGCGCGCGGCTGGATCGCCGCCACCGGCGTCCAGTCGACGACGTCGACCGTCGCGAGGTCGAGATAGTCGTCGAGGAGGATCAGCCGCTCGCTGCTGCTCTCCGACATCCCGTGGTCGGCGACGATGAGCACGTTCACGACGTCGCGCAGCCCCAGCCGGTCGATGCCGTCGAGGACCGCGCCCAGCGCGCGGTCGACGCGCGCGATCGCCGAGTCGGTCTGTGGCGCGAGCGGACCGAAGTTGTGCCCCGCGTCGTCGGTGTCGCTGAAGTACAGCGTGATGACCTTCGGCGCCGTCGCCTCGGGCATCGCCAGCCATTCGAGCACCTGCGCGATTCGCGCGGCGTGGGGGCGCTCGTGGTCGTAGCGCTCCCAGTATGTCGGGCGCGTCCCCTTGATGACGGCCTCGGAGCCGGGCCAGAAGTAGCTGGCCGCGCGCACGCCCTGCTGCTCGGCCGTCACCCAGATCGGCTCGCCGCCCCACCACCGCGACTCCCAGATCGCGAGCGTGTCGCTGGTCCGGAAGGTCCCCAGCACCGGGTCCTTCATCACGTTGGCGACGATGCCGTGGTGCTCGGGCGTGAGGCCCGTGACGAGCGTGTAGTGGTTGGGGAAGGTCTTCGACGGGAAGGCGGGGATCATCCGCTCGGCGCGCACGCCGCGCGCGGCGAGGCGGCGCAGGTTCACCGCCGCGGGCCGGTCGACGTAGTCGTGGCGGAAGCCGTCGAACGCGATGAGGAGCACGCGCGGCGCGCGGGCGGGCCCCTCGGCCGCCGGCCGCGCGGGGGCGCAGCCGAGCGCGAGTGCGACCAGCGCCGCGAGCGGCGCGACGAACGAACGCAGCGATCGGATCATCGGGTGGCGGCCCCGTCCTCGACGAGGAAGCGCCGCAGCACCTTCCCGATCATCGACTTGGGGAGCTCGTCCTTGAACACGACGCGCGCCGGCACCTTGAACGGCGCGAGGTGCTCCTTGCAGTGCGCGCGCAGCTGCTCCGCGGTGACCGCCTGGCCCTGGCGCCGCACGACGAACGCCACCGCGACCTCGCCGCGCGCGGCGTCGGGGAAGCCGCGCACGCCCGCCTCCGCCACCGCCGGATGGCTCGAGAGCACCTCCTCGATCTCGCGCGGCCACACCTGCATGCCGTTCATCTTGATGAGGTCCTTCTTGCGGTCCACGATGAACAGCCAGCCGTCGGCGTCGACGTAGCCGAGGTCGGCGGTGTGCAGCCAGCGCGAGCCGTCGGCGTGCGTGGAGAGCATCGGGTCGGTGCCCTCGGGCGCGTTGAAGTAGCCGCGCATGATCTGCGGCCCCGTCAGCAGCACCTCGCCCACCTCGCCGGCCGGCAGCTCCTTCGTCGGGTCATCGGCATCCACGATGCGCACCCGGCAGTCGGGGAGCGGCACCCCCACCGACCCCACCTTCGTGGGGCCCTCGAGCGGCCAGATCGTCGCGGCGAGCAGCGACTCGGTGAGCGCGTAGCCCTCGATCACGCGCGCGCCCGTCACCTCGGTGAAGCGCTTGTGCGTCTCGGCCATCATCGGCGCGGCGCCGGAGACGCAGGCCTTCATCGAGCGGAAGTCCACCTTGCCCGACGCCACGCGCTTGTGGTTGAGCAGGGCGTTGTAGAGCGTGGGCACCGCGCAGAAGACCGCCGGGCGCGTGCGCTCGATCGTCTTCACCAGGGCGTTGAGGTCGCGCGGGTTGGGCACGAGCGCGATGGGATTGTGGCCGATGAAGCAGACCGACTGCACGCCGCAGGCGCCGTACGAGTGGAACATCGGCAGCGGGAGGCAGTAGGTGCCCGTCCACTCGGGGAGCACGTTCCTGAGCCAGGCGCGCACCTGCATGCCGGTGCGCACGAGACCGCCGTGGTGCACGCGCACCGCCTTGGGCGTGCCGGTGGTGCCGCCGCTCATCAGGAAGAGCGCGTCGTCGTCGGGCGCGGGGCGCGCGGCCGTGGGGCGGTGCCCCGCGTGCGCGGCGAGGAGCGCGAGGAGCGTGCGGTCGCCGTCGCGGGGCGTGGCGCGGTGCCCGCCCTTCTTCTCCACCAGCAGCGTGAAGGCGAGCTTCACGAGCGGCGGCAGGTAGTCCTTGATGCTCGTGAGCACCACGTGCCGCACCGAGGGCACGCGCGCCTGCGCCGCCTTCACCGTCTCGTAGAACGTGGTGAGCGTGACGATGACCGTGGCGCCCGTGGTGCGCAGCGGTCCTTCGAGCTCGTCGGCCGTGTAGATCGGGTTGAGCGGCACGAGCACGGCGCCGAGCTTCCAGGCCGCGAGCTCGACCACGAAGAACTGCGGGCAGTTGGGGAGCACCACCGCGACACGGTCGCCGGCCCGCACGCCCATCGCCGCCAGCGCGCCCGCGAAGGCATCCCCGGCGTCGGCGAGCTCGCGCCAGCTGACCGCGCGCCCCTGGAAGAGCAGCGCGGGGGCCGAGGGACGCTGGGCGAGGGCATCGTCCAGATAGTCCAGCAGCGTCCGGTCAGGGTAGGGCGCGAGCGTGGCCGGCACGCCGCGGTCGTACTGCGAGGTCCAGGGATGGGCGTTCATGGGCGGGTCGGGGTACATTCCGAATATGCACACCTCAGCCCGCAACGACAGTCCGTCCCGCCTGGGACCGGCGCGCCTGCTCGGCGCCCTCGCCCTCCTCGCCCCCGCCGCCCTCGGCGCGCAGGGGTCCGCGCTCCTCCTCGACGACCCGGCGGTGAAGCGCGCGATGGACGCGATGCAGCCGCTGCAGGCGTGGACGCTCGACCAGCAGGCGAGCATCTGCGAGATCCCGGCGCCGCCGTTCAAGGAGGCCCAGCGCGCCGAGGAGTTCCGTCGCCGGCTCGTCAGCTTCGGCTACGCCAACACGCGCATCGACGCCGAGGGGAACGTGATCGCCGAGCTCGGCAAGGGTGATGGCCCCACCGTGCTCATCGCGGGCCACCTCGACACGGTCTTCCCCGAGGGGACCGACGTGAAGACGACGCGCACGAGCGACCGCGTGGTCGGCCCCGGCATCGGCGACGACTGCCGCGGCCTCGCCGTGGTGCTCACGCTCGCGCGCGTGCTCAAGGAGCAGAAGGTCGAGCCGAAGGGCCGCCTGCTGCTGGTCGGCAACGTCGGCGAGGAGGGGCCGGGCAACCTGCGCGGCGTGCGGCACCTGTTCACCAAGGAGTTCGCGGGCAAGGTGGACTACTTCATCTCGGTGGACGGCGCGGGCGGCGGCGCGATCACCTCGCGCGCGGTGGGCAGCCACCGCTACACCGTCTCGTTCGAGGGCCCGGGCGGCCACAGCTACGGCGCGTTCGGCATGGCCAACCCGATGCACGCGATGGGGCGCGCGATCGCCAACATCGCCGACATCCAGGTGCCGACGCGGCCCAAGGTGACGTTCAACGTCGGCATCGTGCGCGGCGGCACCAGCGTGAACACCATCACGCCGCTCGCGCAGATGGAGGTCGACATGCGTTCGGAGAGCGCCGAGGAGCTCCGGAAGGTCGACGCGCAGGTCCGCGCCGCCATCGACGCCGGCGTCGCCGCGGAGAAGGCGCGCTGGCCCAACTCGCGCGCCGGCATCACGGTGAAGTACGACACGATCGGCATCCGCCCCACCGGCGCGCAGTCGGACGACACGCCGCTCGTGCAGACCGCGTGGAAGGCGGTGCAGGCGATCGGCTGGATCCCGGCCACGACCGCGTCGAGCACCGACGCCAACCTGCCGATCTCGCTCGGCATCCCCGCCATCACGATCAACGGCGGCGGCCGCAGCTTCGGCGCGCACGGCACCGCGGAGTACTACCAGGAGACGCCGGACTCGTACAAGGGACCGCAGCTCGCGCTGCTCATCGTCACGGCCCTCACGGGCGTGGCGCGCTAAGGAGATGCCGATGGACCGTCGCTCGTTCGTCCGCACCGCGCTCGGCGTCAGCGCCGCCGCGCTCGTCGCGCCGCGGCTCGCGGCGCAGCAGCCGGCGCGCCAGCAGAAGGCCGCGCTCCCCGTGATGACCGTCTATAAGAGCGCCTCGTGCGGCTGCTGCCACCTGTGGGTGGAGCACGCGCAGGCCAATGGCTTCACGGTGAAGACCATCGACACCGAGGCGCTCCCGAGCGTGAAGGCCGAGCTCGGCGTCCCGGCGCGGCTGCAGTCGTGCCACACGGTGGTCGTGGGCAACTACCTCGTCGAAGGCCACGTCCCCGCCGCCGACGTGAAGCGGATGCTGGCCGAGAAGCCCGCGATCCGCGGCATCGCGGTCCCCGGCATGCCGATCGGCTCGCCGGGCATGGAGCAGGGACCGCCGAGCGGCTACCAGCGCTACGACGTGATCGCGTTCACGGCGCAGGGCAAGACGTCGGTCTTCGCGAAGCACTGAGCGCCGCTCACGGCCGCGGCACCGCCAGCGTCGTCAGCACCTCGCGCGTCTCGTCCGAGTTGAACCGCTCGAGCGCCGCGATCGCGCGGCGGCGGATGGCGGGGGTCTCGGTGCTCGTGGCGATCGCCGCGAGCTTCTCGCGCGCGGGACGCGAGCCCTCGCTGGCCAGGGCGCCGATGAGCGCGCCCCGCGTCTCGCTGTCCTCCACGCCGTCGTAGAGCGCGGCGAGGTCGGCGCCGGTCGCGCCGGCCCGTTCGGCCAGCGACACGGCGCGGCGGCGCACGGACGGCGAGTGGCGCCCGTCCTTCGCGACGCCCATCAGCCACTGCGCGTTGGTGCGGCCGCCCACCGACGCCACCGCCGAGAGCACGGCCTCGCGGCCGCGGTCGGTCTCCATCCGTGCGAAGCCCGCGCGCAGCAGCGCCGCGTCCTCGCCGGTCGCGCGCTCGCCGCCCAGGCCGCCCGCCGCGACCCTGCGCCGCGCCTCGTCCTGCCGCGCGTCGCCAAGCACCGCGCGCAGGTGCTGGCGCGCGCGCGGGTCGCCGCTGCGGCCGAGCACGCGCAGCGCCTCGCCGGCGAGCCACTCGTCCTCGCGGCCGCTCAGGGTCACCAGCGTCGTGACCCCCTCGCCGCCCTGCAGGCGCAGCAGGGCGCCCACCGCCGCGCGGCGCGTGTCGCGCGAGCGATCGTCGTCGCGCGCGATCGCCGCGAGGCCCTCGGCGGCGCCGCCGTCGCGCGCCAGCGTCACCGGGGCGATCGCATCGCGTGCCGCGCGGCCGCCGGCCGTGCGCGCGAGCTGCAGCAGCCAGGCGGTCGCGTCGCGCCCCTCCACCGGGCCGAGGTCGGTGATGCCCTCCTCGGTCCGCAGCGGCCCGACGAACGCCTCCACGCGCGACACCTCGCGCGCCACGAGCGTCACCACCACGCGCACCGGGCCGGCCTCGCAGGCCGCGCGCGGCGAGGCGGCGTCATACACCTCGACGGTGCGCCCGTACCACGAGTCGGTGCCCACGCGGTACCAGCTCGCGCCGTCGCCGCAGGCGTCGGGACGCGCCGGGAAACTGAAGGCCGCGCGGCCGTCCCCCACCGCCAGTACGCGCCGCTCGAGCGCGCTCCCCTGCGCACAGGCGCTGCCGGCGAGCACCGCGCTCAGCGCGACCGCGCCGAGCCCTGCCACCCGGGCGCTCATCGATCGATCAGCTCGAGGAGCAGCTGCGTCGTGCGCGGGTCCTTCTTGCCGTTGAGCGCGCTGATCGCGGCGCGGCGCAGCTGCGGGTCGGTGCCCGTGCGCACGATCTCGATCAGCTTGTCGGTCGCCTCCGGCTCCTTGCGGCGCCCGAAGAGCTCGATGATCTCCTGCCGCACGCCGCGCGTCGCCGCGCCGTCGTACATCTTCGCGAGCTGCGCGATCGGCATGTCGCGGCCCACGCGAGAGAGGATCGCGTTGCGCACCTGCGCCGGCTCCTCCTCGCGGTTCATCGTCGCGAGGAGCCAGCTGCGCGTCGGCTCGTCGGTCGCGCCGGCGAGCACGCCCACGGCGGCGGACTTGAGCGTGACGCTCTCGAGGCGCGGGTACACGCCGCGCAGCCAGGCCGCGTCCTCGGCGCTGATCGCGCGGTCCGTCGGCTGCGGCATGTCCCAGTCGCTGCTGATGGTCGTCGCGAAGCCGGGCGCGACCACCACGCGCGGCGTGGGCGGCGTCACGGGGACGGCCGGCACCGGCGCCACGGCGGTGCCGCGCGCGCGGTCGGCGCGCTCGACCGCTCGGGCCTCCGCGCGCGCCGCCTCCCGGGCCTCGTCGCGCGCGGCCATCGCCGCCGCGCGCGCCTCGATCACCTCGACGCGGTCGCCGGTGAGCGTGATCGCCTCGCCGAAGTAGCCGCAGTCGGCGCCGGCGCAGACGAACGACGGCCCGCCGCGCCAGTCGAAGGTGCGGATCGCGTCCACGCGCAGCCGCTCGGGCGCGTCGGTGCGCTCGATGAGCGCGCGAATCGCGGCCTTCGCCTTCGGGCTGCCGTGCTGGCCGAGCGCCCGCACCGCCGCGCGCTGCACGCTCAGCGTGTTGTCGCTGCGCACCACGCCCTCGAGCGCCGTCACCACGTCGTCGCCGCTCGAGCGGCCCAGGTAGCCCACCGCATCGCTGCGCACGGACGCGTTCGGGTCGCCCTTCGCCACCTCCACGAGCTTCGCCTTCGTCGCCGGCGTGCCCTTGCTGCCGATCATCATCACCGCGTTCTTGCGGAGCGACACCGAGCACTCGTCGCGGCGGTCGAGCACCTTCATCACGATCGGCATCGCGGCGTCGGGGTCGTTGCGCATCAGCGTGCTGAGCGCCGACGCGCGCACCGAGAGCTCCTCGCTGTCGCAGCCCGCCGCCGTGGCGGTGGCGCGCTCGCGCAGCCGCGCCTGGGCCCCGCTGTCGCCGCGCGCGGCGAGCGCGCCGCTCACGCGCGTCGCGAGCGACTCGGCCTCGTCGCCGTTGCCGGCGCGCGGGAACCGGCTCTTGCGCGCATCGAGCGCCGCGAGCGACTCGCGCAGCTCGGTCACGCCGCCGATCCGGTACAGCGCGAAGGCCTGCCAATAGAGCGCGTCGGCGGCGTACGCCGAGGCGGGCTGGCGGTTCGCCACCTGCCCGAACAGCGTCGCCGCGCGGCGCCACTCGCCGCGGTTGAGCAGCGAGCGCGCCTCGCGGTAGACGGAATCGGCAGGGTCCTGCGGGAAGCGCGTCTCGCTCCCGCCGAGCGTGAAGCCGCGCGCGCCCATGGCGATCGCGCGCGGGGCCGTGGCGAGCACCGGCGACGGCGGCTCGGGCGCGTCGGGCGCAGCCGGCGCAGGAGACCACGCGCGCGCCTGCGCGCCGGCCGCCGCGGGCACGAGCGCGAGCAGCGTGGTGAGGAGCGTGAGGGACGGGATGCGTCGGATCATCTTGGGGTCCTCAGAAGCCGGAGGCGGTGTACGAGGCGGCCACGGTGCGCAGGCGCGGCACCACGTCGCGTGAGTCCATCGCCTCCGCGATGAAGGTCAGTTCGTCGGCGCGGGGCGCCGTGCGGAGCCGCGCGACCTGCGCGAGCACCAGTTCCAGGTCCTCGAGCAGGTCGCGCATGCGCGGGTCCTGCGCGGCGGGCGAGTCGAGCAGCAGGCGCGTCGTGCCGAGCAGCTGCGCGGCGTCCGACACGAACCGCGCATCGCCGCCCAGCGAGGCGCCCTGCGTGGAGCGCGGGAGCGAGTCGAGCAGCGTCACGGCGCGGGCGAGATACTCGAACGTCGCGCGCTGCAGCGGCTCGGCGACGTTCGCGGCGGGGGAGAGCGTCGCGCCGGTCACGGCGGCCGACGGCTGCGCCGTGGACGCGGCGACCACGGGGACCTCGGCCGTCGGCGCGCCCGGGGCCGTCACGCGGCCGATGCCGACGCCGATGAGCAGCGTCGCCGCGATGCCCGCGGCGGGCGCGAGCCAGCCCCGCCGGCGCGGCATCACCCGCACGCCGTCGATGGCGAGCGTGTCGGCCACCACCGGCAGCGTGGTCGCGGGCGCATCGAACGCGTCCTGCTCCACGCGCGCCCACATCGCCTCGAAGTCCGGCGGCGTCGACGGCGCGCGGTACGTCTCGCGCGCCGCGCCGAGCAGCTGGTCCAGCCGGTCATCCTGCATCATCCCGCCTTCGTCTGTGGTCATGCGAAATCCTTGAGCGCGGCGCGGAGCCGCTGTCTGGCTTCGAAGAGCCTGGCCTTGCTCGTGCCTTCGGCGACCCCGAGCATCGTGCCGATCTCGCCGTGGGTGTAGCCTTCCAGGTCGTGCAGCAGCACCGTCATCCGCAGGCCCTCCGGCAGCGCGTCGATCGCCGCGTGCAGGCGGGTCTTCAGGTCCGGGTCGGCCTCGCGCTGCGGCGCCGCGTGGTCGTCGTCCCCCAGCACCTCCTCGTGCGCCCGGATCCGCTTGACCTTCCGCATCTGGTTGAGTGCGGTGGTCACGGCGATCCGGTGCAGCCAGGTCGTGAAGGCCGCGTCGCCGCGGAAGCCCGCGAGCTGGCGGAAGGCCCGCACGAAGACGTCCTGCACCAGGTCGCACGCGAGCTCCTCGTCCCCACAGATGCGGAGGACGATCCGGTGCACGCGCCTGGCGTGCCGGTCGTAGAGCGTCCGGGCGGCCACCCGGTCCCCCGCGACGGTGCGGGTGACCAGGGTCCACTCGTCCGGCCCCGTCTCCGGGGTCTCGAGGGCGATGGCTGGGTTCGTCATCGGTGACGCGGGGTTGGACACGGGGGGGCCGGAAAGCGTTGGGGGGTCACCCGGACGGGGGCCCGGTCGTCCAATCCCCGTACGGTCGCCCCTTCCCCCGAGTCTCATATATGACGTCCTCCACGCCCCTCCGCCGCCCGGCGGCCCGCCTGCACCGCCTCGCATTCCTCGCCCTCGCAGCGGCGCTGCTCTCGGCCTGCGGGCCCAAGGACGCTGGCGAGGCGGCGCCGGCCGCCGATGCGCGTCCCGCCGGCCACCTCTTCACCGACCAGGCGAGCGGCGTGGGGCTCGACCTCCCCGCGCTCTGGGCAGGCCGGTACCGCGTGGGCGATTCGGTCGCCGCGCCGGTCGAGGGCCTCGAGCGCGAGCTCGCCTTCCGCTACGTGAAGGCCGACTCGTCCCTCGTGCCGGAGCCGATGATCGTCGTGCGCGTCTTCCGCACCGCCGCGTGGAAGGCGCTCCCCGTCGACACCGCCGCCACACGCTACGGCACGCTGGTCGCGCAGAACGACGACCACACCGTCGCGCTGCGTCCGGCTGCGGCCAACCCGCTCACCGCCGGCAGCGCCGACGCGCTCGGCTACGACTCGCTGATGATGGTGGTGCTGCAGCGTCCGCTGCGCGCCTCGCTGCGGCCGGCCACGCGCTGACGGCGCGCCGCGCGGGCGCAGGCCGCCACGCAACGACCGAGGCCCCGCACCGTGCACGGTGCGGGGCCTCGTCGTCTCACTTGAAGCCGCGGTCCCGGCGCACCTGCAGCCGGATCCCCTTGATCTTCGTCGCGTTGAGCGTGGCGATGATCGAGTCCGCCAGCGTCTCGGGCACCTCGACGATGCTGTGCCGGTCGAAGATGGTGATCGCGCCGATCGCGCTCGCGTCGAGCCCCATCTCGTTGGTGATCGCGCCCACGAGGTCGCCGGGGCGGATCTTCAGCTTGCGGCCCGCGCCGACGTAGAGCTTCGCCGCGGCCCAGCCGGTCTCGCGCTTGCCGCCCTTCGCGGCGGGCTTGCCGGGCGCCGCGGACTTCGATTCGCGCCGCAGCGACCGCTCGGCCTCGCGCTCGCGCGCCGGATGGCGCTCGCGCACGGTCGCCGCCGGGATCTCCTGCTCGTCCTCGGCCGGCGCGTCCGCGCCCTGCTTGAGCGCCGCCGCCGCGATGTCGACCAGGTCGAACTCGTCGGCGAGCGCGGTGACCACCGCGCGGAACGGCTCCAGCCCGCCCTCGAGGATCGCCTCGCGCAGCGCCGCCTGCATCAGCTCCATCCGCCGCGCCTTGAGGTCGGCCACGGTGGGCACCTGCGCCACCTCGATCGCCGTCCCCGTCACGCGCTCGATGTTGCGCAGCATCCGGTGCTCGCGCGGCTCGGCGAGCGTGATCGCCACGCCGGTGCGTCCCGCGCGGCCCGTGCGGCCGATGCGGTGCACGTAGCTCTCGGCCGCCGCCGGCACGTCGTAGTTCACCACGTGCGAGACGTGCGACACGTCGAGGCCGCGCGCCGCGACGTCGGTCGCGATGAGCAGCTCGCTCGTGTGCGCGCGGAACTTCTTCATCACGCGGTCGCGCTGCTCCTGCGAGAGCCCGCCGTGCAGCGCCTCGGCGTGGTAGCCGCGGGCGTTGAGCGTCTCGGTGAGCTCGTCCACCTCGGTGCGCGTGCGGCAGAAGACGATCGCGCTCGTCGGCTGCTCGACGTCGAGGATGCGGCCGAGCGCCTGCATCTTGTGCGCGCGCGCGACGACGTACGCTACCTGGCGCACCTTCGCGATCTGCCCCGCCTTCACCGCCGCGGCGTCGATCTTGATGAGCTCCGGGTCGCGCAGGTGCGTCTTCGCGATCGCCGCGATGCGCGGCGCGAGCGTCGCCGAGAAGAGCGCCACCTGCTTCTCCGCCGGCGTCGCCGCGAGGATCGCCTCGAGGTCGTCCGCGAAGCCCATGTCGAGCATCTCGTCCGCCTCGTCGAGCACGACGGTGCGCAGGCTGCCGAGGAAGACCGTCTTGCGGCGGATGTGGTCGAGCGCGCGGCCGGGCGTCGCGATCACGACGTCGGCGCCGCGCTTGAGCGAGCGGATCTGCGTCTCCATCGACGCGCCGCCGTAGATCGGCACGGCGACGGCGCCGAGGCCCTTGCCGTAGCGGTGCACCGCCTCGGCCACCTGCATCGCGAGCTCGCGCGTGGGCACGAGCACGAGCGCGGCGGTGCGCTCGCGCGGCGGCGTGTCGGGCGTGAGGCGGTGCAGCAGCGGCAGGGCGAAGGCCGCCGTCTTGCCGGTGCCCGTCGCGGCCTGCGCGAGCACGTCGCGGCCGGCGAGCAGCGCGGGGATCGCCGCGCGCTGGATGGGCGTGGGCTCCTCGTACCCGAGGGCGGAGAGCGCGTCGAGGACGCGCGGGTCGAGGTCGAGCGAGGCGAATCCGGGGCCGCTCGTGGGCTCGGGAGCGGCGGCAGTGCGTGAAGGCATCTTGAAAGGTAGTCGCTCCTCCCGCGCTTCACCGCATTTGCTCGCTTGCACGCGTCGGCGGCTCAGGCCAGCGGCAGCTCCCGATCCGCCCCGCACATCGCGTCGTGCAATCGCTGCACCACTTCGGCCGCGGGATCGGGCCGCGCATCCCCGACCTCGCCGACGAACCGGCAGCTGGCATAGCCGCGCGACCGGCGCTCGTAGTCCTCGACCCACCGCTGCCGCTGCGGCATCCGCGTGGGCTTGATGGGCCACGTGGCGTTCGCGGGCCCCAGGTGCTTCTCCACCCCGATCCGCCACGGCTTGGGGCTCACGCGCGCGCGGAAGCAGTGCTGCCGCGCGCACATGATCCGGTACACCGGGTCGGCGCCGAGCGCCTCGAACAGCGACATCACCTCGGGGTCGTCGGTCGCGAAGGTGCGATGCACGGCGAGCAGCCGGAAGCCGGCCGGCGTGCGGTAGATGCGCCAGCGCTCGCGCGGACGCGCGGCGAGCGTCTCGCGCACCCGACGCTCCGTCCGTACCCACGGCTCCTCCGCGAGCGACGGCGCGACGAGCCGGAGCAGCGGCCCGAGCACGCCGTTCAGCCAGCCACGGAGGCTGCCCTCCGGCACGTCGACGTCGACGAAGAGCACGTCAGGCGTGTTGAGGCAGCGCGCGCCGTAGCCGTTGCGCGTGATCACCGTCGTGCCGTGCCGCTCGAGCACCTCCTCGCGGATCGGCACGCCTTCGGCGCCGTTGTAGGCGCGCTTGTACTCGAACCGCGCGCGCGTCTCCCCCGCCTTGAAGCGCGCCATCGCCTCGCGCGTCCGCTCGTCGGCGTGCGCCTGCGCCGCCTCCTGGCTCTCGTCCGACCAGCCGAAGCGGCGCATCGTCACCTGCTTGCCGTCGATCCGCTCGCGGATCCGGCCTTCGGCCCAGTGGTTCGGCACGATCATCGGGGATCCCTCATCGCATCCGCAGCAGGGTGATCACGAGCCAGGCGGTCAGCGCGACCACGAGCAGCGAGACCCGGTGCCGGCGCAGCGCCGACAGGAGACGATCGAGCGGCGTCGCCGTCTCGTCCGCGCACTGCGCCACCGCCTCGCGCAGCGCGCGCGCCGCGCCGCCCGGTGCGATGAGCGGCGGGGCGAGCGGCTGCGCGAGCAGCGCGGCCATCAGCGACGCGAGCGGGGCCGGCACCGGCGCGGGATGCTGCGCGAGCACCTCGCGCAGCATGAGCCCGAGCACGCGCGCCTCGGCGGCGACGTCCTGCGCGGCGCGTGGCGGCGCCGAGAGTTCGAGGCGGTCGCCATGCGCGCCGAGCTGCACCCGCGCCGCCTCGCGCGCGAGGCCGGCCGCGTCGCCCGGCGCGGCGGGCGCGTCCTCCGTCGCCAGCGCCTCGGCCACCGCCACGAGCCGCGCGAGCAGCGCCTCGCGCGACCGGGCCGCCGCGGCGCCATCGGCGCCGAGCGTGAGAACGAGCGTGCGCACCAGCGGTCCCACGTCGGACGGATGCGTTCGCACGGCGCGCAGCAGCAGCGCGAGCAGCTCGCGGTCGGGCAGCGGCACGCCCGCGGACGTCGCCGCGTGCGCCGCGTCCCCCGGACGCACGAACGGCGCCGGGGTCCCCCCGGCGCCGCCTGCGCTGCCCATCGGCGGACGGCGCGCCGGCTCCGGTCCCACCGGCCCGATCACGCCCGCCCCCCGTGCCGCATCACCCTCACCCCGCCTGCGACATCGCCATCCGCTGCATCTGGCGATACTCGCGGAAGCCGATCATCCGCTTGTTCGCCTCGTCCCACAGCGTCAGGCGCAGCGTGCGCCAGGCCGTGCGCAGCGTGAGCACCGGCGCCTCGGCGAAGATCGGGTTCTCCTCGTGCGCGCGCTTCAGCCGGTAGTTCGGGATCTTGGGCCCGAGGTGATGCACGTGGTGCAGGCCGATGTGCCCGGTGAACCAGTTGAGCACCGCCGGCATCCGCAGGTGCGAGCTGCCGGTGATCGCGGCCGTGGCGTAGTCCCACTGCTGCCCGCGCTCCCAGTAGGCCTCCTCGAACTGGTGCTGCACGTAGAACAGCCAGATGCCGCCCGCCGCCGCGAAGTAGTACGCCGGCACGTAGAGCAGGAAGACCGCCTTCCACCCCACCGTCAGGATGAAGATCGCCGCGAGCGCGACGAGCGAGACGTTGGTGAGCCAGATGTTCCACTGCTGCTTGCCGCCGGTCGCCGGCCCGTTCATGCGGAAGCGCTGCAGGATCATCATGTGCAGCGGGCCGATGCCGAACAGCACGAACGGGTGGCGGTAGAGGCGGTACTTGAAGCGGCCGAACCGCGAGAGCGCCTCGTACTCCTCGACCGTCAGCGTCGTGATGTCGCCATAGCCGCGGTGGTCGAGGTCGCCCGCGCTCGCGTGATGCATCGCGTGCTCGCGCCGCCACTGCGCGAACGGCGTGAAGGTGAGCACGCCGGTGATGAAGCCCACCGCGTCGTTCACCTTGGGCCACGGCAGGAAGCTGCCGTGCGCGCAGTCGTGCATGATCACGAAGGTGCGGATGAGCAGCCCCGCGAGCGGCAGGATGAGCAGCGCGGTCGCCCACGGCGCGCGCCCCATCAGCCAGTAGCCGAGCACGAGCCCGCCGATCAGCAGGCCGAGCGTGACGACGACCTGCCGGAGCGAGCGCAGCGCGTCGGGCCCGGTGTAGCGGGCGATGATCTTGCGCCATTCGCTCGCCTCGAAGCGGCGGACGGGACCGGCTGGGGACTGGCTCATGGGACCTCGTACGGATGGGGGGACTGCAGGACTACGCCGGGCCGGGCCCGAACGCTCGGGCACCGTCAGTTCGTGGCGGAGAGCGTCACGAAGAAGACGAGGATCGAGTTGGCGGGGATACTGCCCACGCGGCTGCCGCCGTACCCGAGGTTGGGCGGGATGATGAGCTGCCGCTGGCCGCCGACGCGCATGCCGCGCACGCCCTCGTCGTAGCCGGCGATCACCGCCCCGGTGCCCGTCGTGAAGGCCGGGAGGTCGCCGTCGTCGAACATCACGCCGTTGCGCAGGTAGCCCGCGTAGCTCGTCGTCACCGACGCCCCGGGCGCCGTCGGTACCTGCGCCCCTGCCCCGACGACGATGTCGCGATAGTACAGGCCCGACGCGGTCTTGGTGGAGGCCGCGAGGTCGACGTTCAGCGACGGGTCGAAGTTGGTGCTCTCGATGCTCGGCACGAACGGCCCGCTCTCGCTGCACGACGAGACGAGGGCGATCGCGAGGAGCGGGAGGAGGAGACGAAGACGGAAGCGCATGGTCTGGTCAGGGGTGAATGAAAGGCAACCTCAATGATACCCTCCCCCTGGGGAAAGGTGGCAGGGCGGTCAGTGGGGGCCGGCCGATCCCGTGGACCGGGACGCACCGCGCACGATCTCCACGCGCAGCTCGATCCACCCCGTGAGCTGGTAGAAGGCCACCCGCACGTCGTGCCGCCCCGGCGCGATCGGCGCGTGCATCACCTCCGACCCGCCCGGCTCGCGCCGCTCCAGCACGAGGCGGCCGTCCACCCAGACGCGCGCGGCATCGTCGCTGATGACCTGGAGGGTGTGTGCGCCCTCCGGCACGTCGACCGTGGTGCGCGCGTCGAGCGCCCAGCGCGCCTGCGGCAGTCCAAAACGCGGCCGGTACCATTGGTAGTCGAGTCGCGACTCGCGCCGCGCGAGCACCGGGGTGCCGGCGAGGATCGCGTCGAGGTGGCCCACGGCCCGCGGCGGGTCCTGCAGCGTGTCGCGCCAGGCGAAGAAGCGCACGTCCCAGTCGGTGCGCACCTCGCGCCGCTCGAAGGCGAACCGCACCGGCGTCCCGCGCCGCACGTACGCGCCGCGCGGCGACTCGGTCGCCTCGCCCACGTACTCGAGGGTCACGGCCCAGTCGTGCTCGCGGTCGGCCCGCGGCCGTACCTCGAGCGTGTCGCCCATGCGGCCGCTACGCGCGCCGATGCCGCGCACGCCGTCCATCGCCACCACGCGCCAGCGGCCCGCGGGCCCCAGCGTGCGCAGCCGCACGGCATCGCGCAGCGTGTCCACCGGCCAGAGCTTCGGCGCTCGCCAGTCGTACGGGCCCCACTCGTCGACGACGATCGCCGAACGATCGCGACGGGGCCACGGCGCCGCGGGGATCGCGCGCGGACCGTCGCCGACGCGGCGCTCCACAACGCGCGCGAGCGAGTCGTACGTCGCGCCGAGCAGGGCGCGCGGGTCGCAGCGTTCGGCGGCGGGGCGCGGCGCGGCCGCGACCACGCGGTTGCGCGCCGTGTCGAGCGGCGCCGTCTGCGTCACCCGCCACGTCACCTGGTGCCCGGCGAACGTGTTGTCGGTGATGCGGTAGTCGCGGCTGCGCGTGTCGCGCTTCTTCGGGTACACCCAGTCCGACGGCTCGATCGGGTTGGCCCACAGGTAGACCGCCGTCGTGTCGCCACGGAAGGCGTTGCGCACGATGGTGTTCTGCTGCCCGTGCTCGATGGCGATCGCCACGCGGTTGCGCGCGAAGCAGTTCCCCTCGATGGGACTCTCCCAGCTGTAGCCGCCCCACACGCCGTGGTCGTTCCCCTCCACCACGTTCCCGAGGAAGGCGTTGCGGCTGAACGTGGCCTCGATCCCGTTGGTCGGCGCGAACGAGAAGTCGTTGGCGAAGAAGAGGTTGTCGTTCGCGCCCCCCTCGCCGCTGTCCATCGTCTGCTGGCCGGCCCAGAGGAAGAGGCCGTCCCCCGAGTGCGTCACGCTGTTCCAGGCGACGACGTTGCGCGAGCTCTGCTCGTACATCAGGAGGCCGGCGGAGTCCTGCCCGCGGCGGTACCAGCCGTGCGAGTAGCCGCGCACGTTGTAGTCGATGCGGTTGCGCACGATCGCGTTGTCGCTCGCGCGGTACATGCCGATGCCGAGCCCGCTGTTGAACGCGAGGACGTTGTCGCGGACCACCACGCTGTCGGTCCGCGTCATCAGCAGCCCGTTCATCCCCTGCTCCGCCCGGTTGCCGCGCACCTCGCCGCCGCGCACGTCCTCCAGGTAGATCGCGGCGCCGAACCGCATCCACTCCCGCTTCTCGTTCTGGTGGAACGACAGCCAGTCGATGACGCTCTCGTGGCCCACCAGCGAGAAGAGCCGCGGCTTCCAGTTGAACGAGAGGTCGTTCTCGGCGAGCGTGAGCCCGCGCGTGCCGCGCGCGAGCACCGCGATGCGGTAGCCGCGGATCGTCGCGCCGCGCAGCGTCACGTCGCGGCCGCCCTCGATGCGCACGGCGACGCCCTGCCCCTCGTCCGGCGCGGCGTCGCGCGCGCTCCCCTCGAGCGTCACGCCCCGAAGGTCCACCACCACCCCGTCGCCGCGCACCGTGATGAGCGCCGAGTCGAGCGAGGCCGGTGCCCGCAACGCGTAGTGGCCGGGACGGATGCGGACCGACTCCGTGATCACCATGCCCGGCGTCAGCGGAACGGTCCGCTGCTGGGCGGCGGCATCGCCGTGGAGGGCGCAAAGGGCAGCGAGGAGCGCGAGCGAGGGCTTGAGCATCGGCGGCCGGGCTGTGGGGGTCAGAGATGCCGGCGCGGCGGCACGAGCAGCGCGCCGAACAGCAGCCCCGCCGTGAGCGCGAGCAGCGCCGAGAGCACGGCGACGAGCGTGTCGAACCCGACGGTATAGTCCTTCTCCATCACGAAGCCGAGCGCGCGGAATCCCACGCTCCCGGGCACGAGCAGCATGATGCCCGGCAGGCGCACCAGCGCCCCCGGGCGGCCGGCGAAGCGGCCGTAGAGATTCGCGAGCGCCGCCATCGTGAGCGACGCGAAGAACACGCCGCCCGCGAAGGTCCCGCTGCCGAGCGCCAACCAGCTCCCCGCCACCCGCGTGAGCACGTAGCCGAGGATGGCCGAGCCCATCACGAGCGGCACGTCCCGCTTCGCCGTCTGGAAGAGGATCGCGAAGCTTCCCGCCGCCATCAGCGACGCGAGCACCTCCACGATCCGCGGCAGCGCCATCGGCTCGGCCTGCGGCACCGTCCAGCCGATCGCCGAGAGCACCTGCGTCGCCGCGACCGAGCCGAACGTGAGCTTGAGCAGCACCGTCATCGCGCCCGCGAAGCGCGTGGTGCCCGTCACCAGCTGCTGCGTGGCGAGCTCGGTCACCGCCGTGCTCAGCGTGAGGCCGGGCATCAGCACGATCAGCGCGGCGACGATCACCGTCTGCAGCGACAGCGGCGCCACGAAGTGCGCGAAGGCCGTCGCGAGCGTCGTCGCGACCAGCGCCGACACCGCCTCGCTCGCGGCCGCCAGGTTCGGGCGCGTCGCGCTGAGGATCGCGATCCACCCGATGATCAGGCCGAGCACCAGCGCCACGCCGATGTCGAGCCATCCCGTGCCGAGCAGGCCGGCGACCGCCGCCGACGCCATGCCGAACGCGCCGACGACCTTCAGCTGCTCCGTCGCCGTGAACGGCCGGTCGAGGCCGCGCATCGTCTCCCACGCCTCGTCCACGCTCTGCTTCCCCGCGATCACGTCGTCGGCGATCCGGTCGAGCTTCACGAGCGCGCGCAGGTCGATGCTCCCGGGCTCCAGCCGCAGCACGCGCGTCTGCTGCGTGCCGTGCAGCACGTCGCCGTCCGAGAGCGAGAGCAGCAGCCCCGTGGGCGTGCTCCAGATCTCGGCGTTCACGTGCAGCGCGCGCGCCGTCGCCTTCACCGCCCCCTCGAGGCGCTGCGAGCTCACGCCCGCGAGGTGCAGGCGGCGCGCGAGCTCCGTGAGGAACCGCACGCGCGCGTCGAGCGGCGACTCCAGCGGTGCCGCGACCGCGTCGAAGTGGCTCATCGCGCCCTGATGACGATGAGCTCGTCCTGCGGCGCGGTGAGGAACTCCGCCCCCGTCGCCGTGATCACCACCATCTCCTCCGGCGAGAGCGTCTTGGTGCCGTCCCCCCACGGGCGCCCCTCGCGCCCCGGCAGGTGATACGAGTAGAAGCCGTCGTACGCGAACGTCATCCCTTCGCGCAGCGTCGCCGTCTCGCCGCGGCGCAGCCGCGGCCCCGCGTCGTGCGCCCAGTAGCCCACCGCGTGGCCCGTGCTCCACGGCACCGGCGCCGACCGCGCCGCGGCCATCACCAGCCGCTGCGCCGAGTCCACCGCGGCCCCGGTCGCGCCGGGCCGCATCGCCGCGAAGGCCGCGCGCGAGCCAGCGCGCGCCGCCTCCCACATCCGCTGCGCCTCCGCCGAGGCGCGCGTCTCGCCCGGCCGCAGCACGTACGCGAAGCGCTGGATGTCCGTCACCCACACGCCGTGCACCTTGATGCCGAAGTCGGTCTGGATGAGGTCGCCGGGCTGGATCACGCGGTCGCTCGCGTGCGAATGCCCGCGGTCGGGGCCCGAGTTGACGCTCGGGTTCTGCGCCGGGCTCCACCCGTCCTCCACGCCGAGCTCGCGCATGCGGCGCTTGAGGAAGCGCGCGAGGTCGGAGTCCGTGGTGACGCCCGGCACCACGGTCGCGTACGCCTCCGCCTCCAGCTGCGCCGTCAGCGCCGCCGCGCGCTTCATGATCGCCACCTCGGCGGGCAGCTTCACCTCGAGCCAGCGCTGCACCAGCTCGGCGGAGGGCACGAGGCGCGCGGTCCACTCGGGCCCGAGCGCGCGCTCGAGCGCCGCCGCCTGCGAGGCCGAGAGCCCGTCGGCCACGGCGGTGCCGCCGCGGTTGACCGCGATCCGCCGCGCGCCCGACTGCCGCACCCGCGCCGCGACCTGGCGGTACAGGTCATCCGTGCTGCCGTCGTGCACGACCACGGAATCGTGCGTCCCCACTTCGCGCAGCGCGATCGCCTCGCCGAAGCCGGCGATGTTCACCGAGCGCACGCCCGCGTCGGTGCGGAGGAACAGGATGCCCGACGGCGCCCCCGCGTTCTCGCCGCCCACGTGCAGCGCGAGCGGGTCGTTGGCGTTCTCGCGGACGATCGTCACCCAGGCATCGACGTCGGCGGCGCGCATCGCGGCGGGCAGCAGCCGCGCGATGCGCTCCTTGCGGATCGCCGGCCAGGGGCTCGGCCCCGTGAAGTCGAGCGACTGCGCCGCGGCCGGCGCGGAGATCAGCAGAAGGAGCGGGACGAGCAGGAGGGGGCGACGCATGTCACGTTGGGCTTGAGTCGCCCAAATATGACGCGTCGCCCCCTCCGGGGACATTCACCGCGGGCGCCGGCCGTCACGCCGCCGGCGCCGTCCCGTGCCCTGCGCCCAGCCTACTTCGCCTTCGGCTTCGGCAGGTTCCACTCGAAGAAGGTCCAGACCCGGTTCCACGAGTCGATCTGCTCCGGCGAGTCGTCCCGCTCGAGCGTCTGCCGGTTCACGCGGCGGCTGAAGGTGTGCCCCACGCTCGTCGGGCCGGGCGTCGGGTCCCAGTAGATCTTGGTCTCGGAGAGCTCAGGCTTGCGGGCCTCGAGCGCGTCGACCAGCGGGCGCGCTTCGACGAAGTCGACGTCGGTGTCGTTGCTCGCGACGTGCACCAGCAGCGGCCGCGAGAGGCTGTCGACGTGGTAGTACGGCGAGCGCTTGATGTACTCGTCGCGCTGCTCGAACGGCAGGCCCGGGAGCTCCTTCTGCGTCGAGAAGCTGCGCTGGTAGCCCGGCCCCTTGTACGAGAGGCGGAACACCAGGTTCGTCACCGGCACGATCGCGGCGCCGGCCGCGAACTTCGTCCGCGCGCCGCGCATCATCAGGTGCGCCGTGATGAAGCCGCCGTGGCTCCAGCCCATCAGGCCGATGCGCGCCGGGTCCACCTCGGCGTTCTTCAGCACGAAGTCGTACGCGTCCTCGACGTCGTCGAGCTCCTTGCCGCCGTAGTCGATCGCGTTGTGGTGCTCCTTGCCGTACCCCGTGCTGCCGCGGTACTCGGGCGCGACGACCACGTAGCCCTTCTGCGTCGCCTCGATGATGAACGGCAGGTAGTTCTGGTCCCAGTTGCCGTGCACGCCGCCGTGCACCCAGACCATCGCGGCGTGCGCCTTGGCACCGCGCGGCGTCAGCGGCGAGAACACGTATGCGGGAATCTC
>ERZ1645185.48-NODE-48-length-53892-cov-7.081375_pt1 | contig 53892 bp, 43 predicted proteins | sample MGYA00575351_ERZ1645185 | MGnify/ENA primary metagenome ERZ1645185 (study PRJEB40838, sample SAMN11284767) | freshwater sediment metagenome | isolation source: river sediment | host: Sediment | place: India: Jana village, Kanpur | collected 2015-12-17 ... | reverse complement strand
CTGTCGGCGCCCTCATCGGAGGCGAAGGTGCCCTCTTCACCTGATTGGCTGGCTCGCATTCATGGAGCGAAGGCCCTGCCTCCGGCAGAAGGGTGCAGTGCCATCGAGTCGGTACTGCGCGAGATGAGGGACGCGACAGGAAGTCTCGAGAACCAGATCACGGCGCTGGAGGCGGCGGCCGATGAAGCGCTCCTCGAATCGGTCGATGCCTTCAACGAGAATCAGGCGCAGTTGGCGCGTACACGTACTGAGCTGGAGCAGGTAAAACGACTGGTCCCGTTGGCCGAGAAGGTCCGCGCGCGCGTCCAGGACGATGGCCTGGTTACGCAGATTCGTGAACGGTACGCGCAGCAGCGCAGCACTATTCAGCGTGGATTCAAGGCGCTCGAGCGTTACGCACCGCTCGCGAAGGAGCTGGCCGCCGTGCTGAAAGAGATGCAGGTCGGCTACGTGGCCGCGCGCGAGATCACGGACGCTATCAACAATCTCGGGTTCAAGGAACTGCGGTCGTGGCAGCAGTGCGAAGCGCTGAACATGGAGCTGTTCGGCGCGGCGAACGCGACCGAGCCGTTTCACCCGTACCAGCGCAAAGCGGTGCATGAGCTGGTGCAGCTACCGTCGGTGGAAGGTCCGTTGGCATTCTGGGGCAACCTACACCCGGAGACGCGGCCGCCCACGAGCGAGGAGATCGCGCGTGAGGAGGCAAAGGTTGCGGAGAATCCGCCGAAGCCAGCCGGTATGTACGACGCGAAGGGCAATCGCCTCGACCTCGGACACGCCTGACGTGGGCAACGTCGCCTGATGGCCGTGGAGAGAGCCAGAACCAAGGGGTTCTGAGCCGTCGCGTGGGGAACGCCGGCGGTGTCGGTGTGGCAATGGGCATGTGATCAGGCCACATCGGAGGCTCTCCACGCCACCGGCGAAAGGAGAACGCGGGAAACAGTAGACGGATGCAGGGCGCGCGCGCGGACCACCAGGGATCAGCGGCGCGAGTGTCGAGAAAGGAGCCGGCGTCCACGGGTTCTCGCTGCGGCCGCACTCGATACGCGCAAGGTCACATCGGAATGACAGAGCGCACTACACAAAAAACGCAACGCCGTCGCCGGAGTGTGGAAGCCGAGGCGACGGCGCTGCGAGGAGAGATCAACCGGTGAAGAAGACCTCGAAACAAAAGGTAGCAACGACTGGTGACAATCGCCAGTCAGCCGTGAGCGGAAAGGGCGCGCGGAGTTCGCGGTCCTTGAAGTTTGGGCGCCAGACCGTGCACCAACGCGTGGAGATTGCCGCCCTCTCCATGCGCGGGCTCAAGGCCCTCACCAACCTGGTCAATCTCGGTCTCGCGGCGCATCGGGCCAGCGGCGCGCCGGTGTCGCGAAGCATGCAGGAAGCCGTCTATGCATTACGTTCGCCGCGATCCGGGCGGCTGCTCCAGCTGCAGGGCGCGCGCGTCACCCAACTGGGTGCACTCGTTGTGCGTCTCGAACCGACGACGGGGCGCGTGTACCTGCAGGCCATGGAAGCGGCCGGAGACCTCACGCGTCCGAACTCGGCGCGCTTCTGGATGCTGGAGCCGAACGAAGTGGACGGGGTGGCGCGCGCGTTGTGCCAGATCGCCGGACTGTCACCCGAGGTGCCGCCGTATTGTCTGGCCACGCATCGCGGGATTGACTGCCGCGTGGGTGAGGTGGTGGATCAGCAGGCGTACGACCGGCAGCTCACGGCGGATGCGGTGTCGCTGCGGGAAGAAGCTGACGCGATCTACCGCGAGGTGTCTGCGGCACATCCAGCAGACACACCAGCGGCGGAGTGCTCCGCCAATGCGTAACGGCCTTGAAGCCCGCCCGCTGCCGGAGCGAGTCGCCCGCTACTACGAGGCGTGCTACCTCCAAGACGCTACAACGCGCCTAGTGGTCCAGCGCATGCGCGCGGTGTTCCCCGTAGGCTGTCACGTCGAGTGGACCGGAGAAACAGGCTTTACGGCAGGGGTGGTGGTCGATCATCACGCGCACGGGCACTTGCTCGTGGTTCGCTGTCTCAGCACGAACCGCGACCAAGATGTGTGGATCGGCCGTGTGCTCGGCTGGCACGCCTTCGAAAGCCACTATTGCTTCGACAACCTGGTGACACCGCACCTGTCTATGCGCGCCGCCGTGCGCGCGCTGAATCGACACATACTCATTCCAAAAGCGCCCGACTCGTGCGATGTCGGAGGGCCGATCGATGCGTAACGCCCGGGCAACGTACTGGTACGGCGTGCGCCTCCCCATGATCGCCCCAGTGATGGCCATGCCAGGGCAGACCTTGTGGCACAGCTGGGGTGGTGATGAGCCGGATGTGGTGCAAGTCTTGGAGTTCGACCGGGATTCGCGCGCGCGGATACTGCGCACTGGCGTGCCGACGGCGGGTGATGACATCGCCTTGCTCGAGGAGGATGGCATTATCGTGCGCTTGCAGTCAGCAGAGGAGCTGAAGCGGTACGGCTACGACGCGGAGAAGCGTCGGGTGCTCACCAATTCCCGGAAACGCTCGCGCGCGCGGACCATCGCAGTGCAGGCCAACAACGACCAGGTAACCGCCTGATGGCAGCGCCGAAGCGGCAGCCAGCCTTTCAGTTCTACCCGTCCGCGTGGTTTTCCTCACTGCAGGTGACCACGATGTCTGCCGAAGAGGAAGGCACGTATATCCGCTTGCTCGGTCATCAGTGGATATCGCGTACCCTACCCGTCGATCCGAAAGAACTGCAACGGCTGACGAAGCTGACGCCGGCGCAGTGGAAGAAGGCGTGGCAGAAACTAGAGCAGCAGTTCCCGCTGACAGCGGACGGCAAGGGACGGGCGAACCTGACGCTGGAATCGGTACGTGACGAGCGGGAGGCGTTCATAGAGTCCCGGAGGGTCAATGGTGCCGCTGGTGGCAAGGTGGCCGCCAAGAAGCGCCGTGCGCGCATTGAGCACCATACGTCCATCGAAGCCGCAGCCGAACGCGAAAGCAGGGACGAAACAGATAGCACGTGCTACCCAAGTGCTACAGCAAACGAGCAGCAAAACGGTAGCACGTGCTACTCAGTAGCTACCCCTAGTGGGGTAGCAAACGTGGTAGCTAGTGAGCAGCTAGACAGTAGCTCTGTATCTGGGTCTGGTACTGATATACCCCCATCTCCTCCACCTGGCGGTGGAGGAGCTTCCCCCAACCCGCCCCCGCCGACGCCACCGCCCCCAGCGGGAGCTTTCGCGCACCGTGCCGCAAAGGCCGGAGAACCGCCAACGTCGGCCGCGTTGCCGAGCGATGCAGCGGCGGCCATCGCCAGCGAGACGGCAGCGATTGGCCATGCCGCCGGGCGGCAGGCCGTGGTGCGGTTTCTCAGCGAGCAGCGGGTGCTGGTGGACCGCATTGCGAACTGGGTGCGGCGCGTCGAAGGCTGGACCAACGGGCTCGGCACCAGTGGCATGCGGCCGGTGGCGTGGGAGGCCGTGGTGCAGGGCATCGAGGAGCTGCTGGACACCAACCCGCCAGGGCAGACGATCACGCCGGCGCAGCTGCTCACGTTCGTCGAGCGTGCTGAACGCACAAGAACGGCGCCGGAGTACTCGCCCCGTGGAGCGGCGGCGAGCGGTGGCAGCAGTCGCCAGTACAGCGCCGCCGAGAGAGCGGCGGCAGATCGACAGGTGCTGGTGGACTACGCCAGGCAGGGCGACGAGCACGCTATTGCCGAATGCGCGCGTCTCGGGATCGACTACGCGAGGGCCATCGCATGAGCGACCACGGCACACAACCCCAGATCGGCTATCGGTTGTTCGCGGCCACGCAGAAGGCGCTGAATACGTTCCGTGCGCACCTTCCCAAAGGCGCGCTGCGGCCAGATGCCGCCGGGAACGCGATCGAGGCCGAAAACGAATTCGTGCGGAACTGGGCTGCCGCCCTGTTTGGCATTTCCCTCGACGCCATACCCGATGCCGCCAGCCGCTGGCTGCGCGATGAGGGGCTCATCGATGAGCAGGACCGGACACGTATTCCAAGCATTGCCGTGTTCGCCCGCTACGCACGGCGGGTCGATCTCGAGCACTGGCGCGCACCGGTGCAGCAGGTGGTGCAGACTCCGCCGGTGCTCTCCGGGCGGATTCACGATCTCACCACGCGCGCGTTGCGGAGCCTCGGCAGTCTTGAGCACGCGGAAGCCGTGTGGGGAGAGCTCTTCACGCGCGCGGCGCCTGGCGAAGAGTGCCAGCGGGTGCGGGAAGGTCGCGTCACAGATGCCGAATTCGAGGCCGCCGTGGACACCGTGCGCGCGCGGCTCGACGCCGAACGCCTTGCCGCAGCCGGAGGGCACCACGCATGACGCGCCGACGCAGTGAGCAGGTGACGCCGTTGTTTCCCGCGGCGACGAACGGAGCGAGTGTGCAACCCGACATGCTGCCGCCAGGGCATCCGCTCGAGTTCTGGGACGTCGAGACGGCAGCTGAGCGCACCAAGCTCAGTGTGTCGTTTCTCAACGCCTCCCCATGCCCGCGCGCGAAGATGGGCACCCGCGTGCTGTTCGATCCCGTTGAAACCGTGCTGTGGGTGCGGCGCCACCTGTCGAATCGCTCGAGTGCGGCATCATGATTGCCCAGGTAAGTATGCCGATTCTCGGCTTGCTGTTCGGCGCCTATCTCGGCTGGCGGTTGACTGAGACCGCATGGGCGCTGTACATGGCGCATGCGGGTCGGTCGGCGCCGTGCGCTTGGCACGCCGAGGAACTGGCGCGCGCGAAAGCCCTCGGCTTCACGCCCGGAGCACTCGCCGGGCTGCAGCAGCTGCAGGCCGCTGAAGTGGCAGCCGCGCGCGCGACCCACGCCGCTGACCTCTCGACGCGGTAGTTTCCGGCCATGGCTCCCTTCCGACGCGCTGGCGGCTACTTCGCCCTGTATGTCCCGACTGGCCCGGGATACAAGCAGATCTCGACCGGCACCACCGATGCCCGGCTGGCGAAGCGCATCGAGGGGATGGTCAAGCAGCTGAAGAACCAGAAGGACTACGAGCTGTTGCGCGCGTTGGTGAGCAAGCCGAAGAAACTGCACATCGACACGCTGTGGAGGGCGTACCAAAACAGCCAGATCGAGGAACTGCGGACGCGCCTCCGGGCGGCTGTGTTGTCGAACTTCCTGCCGGGCTGGACGCTTGATGCGCAGCGCAACGCGCCGGCCGCGTGTGCGGATCAGGTGCGCCAGGTGAAACGGCTCCTCGGCACGATGGGCCCGACGTTGCCAGCGCTGCAGTTCTCGCACGAGCTCACGCCGGGCGCGATCCGCGATCGCATCAACGCGCTGGCGGTGTCGTCCGGCACCGCGCGACACTACCTGTACGCGCTCTCCAGCTTCTGCGCGTATCTGGTGGCCCATGCCGTCATTCCCAGCAACCCCTGCCGCGATGCCGACGCGGTACCGCGGCCGAAGAAGAGCGGGAAGCGCACGGTGTGGAAGACCGCCGAAACCGATCAGGAGATCATTGCGCGCGCGGCCTGCCGAGAGGATCGCATTGCGTGGACGCTGTGTGCCGCGGCTGGCGCCGATCGCGCGAGCACGCTGGCCATTCAGGTGAAGCACCTGCGGCTGTTACCGGTGGGCAGCACGCCGGACCCAGCGAAGAGCCTCGAGCACCGCATTGATATTCCGGGCACGAAGACCGAAGGCCGAGACCGAAAGGGCGTGCGCCTCGAGCCGTGGGCGGTGCCGATCCTCCGTGAAGCCATCGCCGGACTGGACCCGGAAGCCTACCTCGTGACCGGGTGTGTGGCCGACACGCTCTCACGCCACTGGAAGATTGCCGCGCAGGCCGCGGGCCATGACGACTACTGGCTGCGAGACACGCGGCACAGCTACGGGGTGCGCGCGATTCTCGCGGGCTATCCGCTGTGGGAGGTCTCGAAGTGGCTCGGCCACGCCAACGAATCGATTACGGCCAGTATCTACTGCCAGTTTGACTACGACGTGGCCCGGCTGGTGCTCGCTGGGACGATCACGCCGGCGGCCGAACAGCCCACCAAGGCGAAAAAGAAGACGAGCGCGCGCGAAACTACGACTTTTTTGCGACGCGACCCAGACTCACCAACGGCCGGCGACGAACGCCGGAGGGCTTAACTGTATGCCAAAGAACAACATGCGAACGCCCGGACTCGAACCGGGATGGGTTGCCCCGCCAGCTCCTAAGGCTGGTGCGTCTACCAATTTCGCCACGTCCGCGATCCCTGAAATCTAATCGAACCGAGCCGCCGGCGGTGCCCCGCAGGACACCGCGGCGGCGCTGATCTACCCCCGCGCGATGTCTTCCTCGGCGAACCGTGTCAGCATCGCGAGCGTGGTCGCCATTTCCTCGGTTGTGGCATCCCAGTGAATGGGGCAGAGCCGCAGCGCCGGCCGTCCGTGCAGCAGGGTGCTCATGACCGTGGCGTAGCCGTCGTCACGCAAGCGATCCACCACACGCGCCGTGAGGGCATCCACGGCGTCGGGCGACATGCCGGGGCCGCGCCAACGGAACGTGACGATGCCCATTTGCGATGGTGTCACGATGTCCCACTTACCGCTCGCCTCGAGCCACTGTTGGGCGAAATCGGCTACATCGAAGCCTACCTGAATGCCTTGCCGGAACGCCGCCACGCCGAACGTTCGCAGCGACAGCCACAATTTGAGCGCCTTGAACGAACGTGTGAGTTGAATGCCTCGCTCGAAAAAGTTCACATCGTCCTGAATGTGCCGCGAAATATCCGCGAGATAGTCGGCGTGGTCGTCCTCCTCCACGCGAAACGCCGCCTTCATGCGCTGCGCGTCGCGCACGAGCAGACAGCCAATCTCAAACGGCTGAAACAGCCACTTGTGCGGGTCGAGCGTAATCGAATCTGCTCGCCCCAACCCTTCGAGTGCTGCGGCACCACGCGGGTGCAGCACGGCCGCCGCACCATAGGCGCCATCCACATGTAACCAGAGGCCTTCCCGGGCACACAGATCGGCGAGCGCCGGCAAGGGATCAACCGCGCCGGTATTGGTGGTGCCGGCGTTGGCTACCACACAGAACGGCCGCAGGCCGTTGGCGCGGTCGGCCGCAATGGCGGCTTCGAGAGCTTCGATATCGAGGCGCAGCGAAGCGTCGCTGGCCACCATGCGGCGCTGCGTCTTGCTGAAGCCCAGCACCCGCAGCCCCTTCGACATCGACGAATGCGTCTGGTCGGAGTAGTACACGACCGACTGCGGATCGTGACCGCCCAATCGCGTTGCACGTGCCACAACAATGGCCGACAGGTTGGCCATCGAGCCGCCACTCACGAAAATCCCGCCGGCATCGGCCGGATAGCCGCAGGCCTGCTGCAGCCATTCGAGTACGGTCAACTCGATCTGCGACGCCGCGCTCGAGGCCAGCCAATGGCCGCTGAACACGTTGTGCCCGCTCGTGAGGAAGTCCCCTACGGCACTCACGAAATTCGACGGACTCGGGACAAAGGCGTAGAAGCGCGGATGGTCAGAGCGGAACGCATTCGGGAAAACGTCACGCGCGAGCAGATCAAGCAACTCGCTGGGCGGCGTCGGTGTCTCCAGGATGGGCGTCTGCAACCTCTCAAAGGCTTCACGGCGCGACAGCGACGTGGTGGTAGGCTGCTCGCGAATGTGCTCCGCATGGTCGATGACCATGGCCAAGGCCTGCTCGCCGAGTGCCTGCATCTGCTGGCGGGTAAGCTGAAGCGGGGCAGTCGGCGGCGTCGCGGGTTCGGGTGTCATGGCGCGAAAAGTAGCAGCGGCGACGCCCAGACGGTAACGTTGCCCATGCCACGCACCCTGAATGATCGGTCACGAGTTTACGCGCACCTGCTCCTCGGGCTTGCGTGCACCATCGAGCTCGTAGCGGGCGTGCCGCAGTCGGTGGCGGCACAGGCGCCGCCGCCGGGAACGATCGTGGCAGGGGTACCCAGCGGTAGCGTGAGGGTGGAGCAGCGAACTCACGGCGTCATTTCGGGCATCCGTGTAGTTCGCCGTTTCGACGGGCTGGGTGAAGGGTTCGTGGGGCCGCACGGCGCCGTTTCCCTGCGCAATCCCTCTGACAACTCGCTCGCCGTTGGTCCGGCTCACGTGGTGCAAACGGTGAATTCCCAATGGGCCGTGTTCCGCAAGGATGGGACGCCGGTGTACGGCCCGCTGCCAACCAACGCTGTCTTTGCTGGTTTCGGAGGACCCTGCGAAACCATGTTGAGCGGCGATGCGGTGGTACGCTACGACCAACTCGCCGATCGTTGGCTGTTGGTGCTGCCCATCTTTCGCCGCGTACCCGCCGGGCACACGGCCTCCGGCCCCCGTACCGCAGCGCTGCGCATCCCGGCCGCAACTGCCGACAGTAGTCCACGTCCGTTGCCGCCTCGGCCTGCGGCCGACAGCGCCACCGGTGGTTATGCCATGTGCTACGCCGTAAGCACTACCAGCAACCCGCTGGGGGCATGGCATCGCTACGAGTTCTTGCGGCCGCTCTTTCCCGACTACCCGCGTCCGGCCGTGTGGCCCGATGGCTACTACGTACCCACCAGCACGGGTGATGAGGTCATCGAAAAGCACGTGTGTGTGGCGGAGCGTTCGCGCATGCTGCGTGGACAGTCTGCGCGCGAAGTGTGCCGCATTGTGCCCGATGTGAACTTTCTCAACACCGCAGATTTGGACGGGCGGCGGCTGCCACCGGCGGGTATGCCTAACCTGGTGCTCGCAGCTGGTGGCAGTCAGCTTCGCGGTGTGGTTGACAGCGATGAACTGCAACTCTGGCGGTTTGCGGTGAACTGGCGTGACACATCGCGTACCACGCTGCTCGGACCGGAACGTATTGCCGTGGCCCCATACCGGTACCTGTGCGGCGGACAACTCACCAGTTGTGTGCCCCAGCCCGGCGTGGACCGACGGTTGGATGCGCAGGGCGACAAGCTGATGCCGCGCCTCGTGTACCGTCAGTTCGCGCGCCATGCCGCCCTGGTGGCCACGCACAGCGTCAATACGGCCAGTGGGGCAGGCGGAGTGCGGTGGTACGAACTGCGCGCGTCGTTGCGGGGCGCGGTGTCGTTGCATCAGCAGGGCACCACAGCTTTCGACAGTTTGTACCGTTGGCTGCCCAGTGCCGCCATGGATCGCTTCGGCAACATCGGCATTGGCTACTCGGCGGGGGATGCACACACGTTCCCAGGTCAGCGGTTCGTTGGACGTTCGCCCTCGCACGCGCCGGGAACGCTTGGCTTCCGCGAAGTCACCCTCGCCGCTGGCGAGGCGTCGCAAACGAACACGCTGCGTTGGGAAGACTATTCACAAACGGCTATTGATCCGTTCGACGACTGCACCATCTGGTACGTCGGTGATTATCTGCGCACCGGCGCTTCCAACTATTCCACACGTATCGGTGCCTTCCGCTTGCCCGGCTGTCGCTGAACGGCTCCAGCCTTTTACTGCCCCCTTCCATCAGCTCTCATGCGAACCCTACCCATTGCGCTCTGCGCGCTCGCGCTGTGTTCCATCGTGTCTCCGGCCACTGCACATGGGCAGGCACGCAAGGTCTACATCTCCGTCGACATGGAAGGAATCAGCGGCGTGAACAGCGACAATCAGACGTCGGCTGCCGGTGCTGAATATGGGCGTGCCCGCCGCCTCATGGTGGAAGACGCGAACGCGGCCATTCGTGGTGCCTTTGATGGTGGGGCTACCGAAGTGGTGGTGAACGACTCGCACGGCAGCCAACGCAATCTGCTGCCGGAAGATCTCGATCCGCGGGTGCGTCTCATCAGCCACAGCTTCAAGCGACACGGCATGATGGAGGGACTCGATTCCACCTTTGACGCCGTGATGTTCGTGGGCTACCACGCCAAGGCCGGCTCACCGCGTGGTGTATTTGCGCACACTGGCTCCGGCGTACTGCGCGATCTGCAGATCAATGGCGTTTCGGTAGGCGAGGGCGGCATGAACGCGTTGTTCGCGCGGTGGTACGGTGTTCCGGTCGTGCTGGTTACTGGCGATGATGTGGCGGTCGAGGAACAGAAGACCACCGTGCCCACTGTGCGAGGCGTGATCGTCAAGCGGGCCATCAATTCGCGGGCGGTGGAGTTGCGGCCGCTGCTGGAAGCGCGCCGCGAGATTCAGGAAGCCGCGAAGGCGGCAGTTGCCTCCGCTCGGAAGTCGCCGCCAGAACGTCTGGCGCGGTACACGGTGCGTATGGAAATGCGCGATCAGACCATTCCGGAGGTCGCCGCGGCCTTCCGCGAAATTCGCCTTGTGAACCCCACCACGGTGGAGTTCACTCGGGAGTCCATGCCCGACGCGTATCGCCTCATTCGCGTGATTTATCGGTTCATCAACACGGACTGAGACACGCACCCAAACGCGAGCAGTCGCACCAGACGGGGGCCGCGACGCGAACGTTTCTGTGCGGCGCGTCACTACGGCGCGGAACCTTCCGTGCGTCTGTCGAGTCCTTGCTACCGGAATTCTGCCGCGGGGCCAAAATGGCGCCTCGGCTCACCATCTCCCCGGAGGTTGCGTGTTCGCTTCGTTCCCCGTTCGTCGATGTGCGGCCATTGCCGCCACCCTATTCGTGGCCGCGGTGTCCGCCGAGGCCCAGTCGGGCAAGGGGGTGTTTCTCGGCATTCAGTATGCCGGCTCGTCGCTGGGCGTGAAGGAAGCGGCCGAGGATCTGAAGTTCGGTGGTGGCTTCGGCGTGCACGCCGGTGTCGGTGTGTCCGAGCGTTGGGCCGTGCTGGCGAATTTCGATCGCAGTGTATTGACTGGCGCCAACGATACCAACGTCGAACTCACGCAGTACGACGCGCTGTTGCGGCTGAATCTCGTGGGGGCGAAGTCACCGCTCAAACTGTTTGCCGCGGCCGGGGCCACGGCGCGCACGGCCAACTCGGGGCGCGACTTCGAGGAGATTTCGCCTACCGCAGGTGGGGGGCTACAGCTGTTCCTCACCCCCAAGCTCGCGGTGCACGGAACGGCGCTCTGGACCTTCGGCAAGCTTACGCGTGCGAGCGGGCTCTCGGGGAACACCATTGATGAGCAGTTCCAGTCGACGCAAGCGCGGGTGCAGGCGGGGGTATCGCTCTACCTGTTCGGGAAATGAGTGGGGAGGGGTAAACGACAAGAGGGAGAGTTGCGTCGCGCAACTCTCCCTCTTGTCATCTCGGCGCTCCCACGCAACGCGCGAGCCTCACGGCTCGGTGCTCAGCCCCCGATGCGCAGGTTCACTACGCGCTGCCCCAGTCTCGGATCGATGGACTGTACGAGCAGGCTCACGTAGTCGCCTTCCTTGAGCGTGGCGATGGCTGCCTGCAGGTCGGCCACGCTGCGGACGTCGCGGCGCGGGGTAGGGTAGAGCACCGCGAGCACCACATCGCTGCCGCTCGCGATCTTGTCTCGGGCGGGCCCGTCTTCAGCCACATCGGTCACGCGCACGCCGCGGCCGTTCGTGCGCATGCGGGTGCCAATGTCGGCGGGGAGCGCCTCCACCGTGATACCGAGCTTGCCGGCCGACGGATTGGCCGCCGCATCCGGCGATTCGGTGTTCACCGCCAGTCGCGTGATGTTTTCGGCCTCGACCAGGCGCACTTCGAACCGCTTCTTCGTGCCGAAGCGCATCACTTCCACCGGAATGCGGTCACCCACGCGACGCATGCGCACGATGCGCTGCAGTGAGCTCACGCGGTCTACCGGCTTGCCATCGACCGTGATGATGACATCGCCGACTTCGATACCCGCTGCCTTGGCCGGGCCGCCGTCGGGCGGGTTGAATCCGGCCACCTTCACACCGGCCACACGCGCCAGGCCGTTGATGCCCGCATCTTCCGGTTCGACACGCGTGACCGACACGCCCATGACGGGGAGGCGCACGCGCCCTTCCTTGATCAGCGCGTCGGTCACGTTCTTCACGAGCGTGATGGGAATGGCAAAACCGTAGCCGGAGTAGAAGCCGGTCTGGCTGGCGATGGCACTATTCAGACCGATGACCTCACCGCGCATGTTGATGAGCGGTCCGCCCGAATTGCCGGGGTTGATGGCCGCGTCGGTCTGGATGAAATCGGAGATGGTGAAGTTGCCGGCGTTAGGCAGGTTGATTTCCTGGCCGCGTCCCTTGGCCGAGATGATGCCGGCGGTCACGGTGAAGTCGAGTCCGAGCGGGTTACCCACCGCCAGCACCCACTCGCCGATGCGGGTGGTTTCGTCGTTGCCAATGGTAAGTGTGGGCAGGCCGCGCGCGTCGATTTTCACGACCGCGACATCGGTGGTGGAGTCGGTGCCCACCACCTTGGCTTTGAACACGCGGCCGTCGCTGAGCGTGATGGACACCTGATCGGCGTCCGCCACCACGTGATTATTCGTGACGATGTAGCCGTCGGTGCTCATGATGAATCCCGACCCTTCACCGCGCTGCTGGCGCGGCTGCGGCCCCCCGAACTGCTCGAGGAAGTCTTCCATGCCCTGCGGCGCGCGGCCACGCTGATTGGCGCGCGGGCGAACCGACCGCGTGGTGTTCACGGCGACGACGCCGGGGGTGACCCGTTCGGCGATGTCGGCAAAGGTGCCTGTGCCCTCGGGGCTGGCCGGGCCGCGTAGCGCGACCGCAGGGCGGTTACCCGATGTGCTCTGGGCCCAGCTGATCTTCGTCCAGTCCATGCCGGACGCGAAGAGCACACCGCCGGCAAAGCACCCGGCGGCGGCCGTAGCAAAGCGAAAGCGAGAGAATCGTGCAGCCATGGTTCGAAGGTCGTTGATGGTGCGGAACCCGTTGGTGGAGCCGGTGGTCGGGATGTCGAAATATGTCCCGCCCGTACCTTGATGAGACACCAAAGCCTCGCCGGGAGTTTCCGGCGAGGCTTTGGCGATGTCCAGCCGGTATTACTTCTTGTCGTCGACGATTTCGTAGTCAGCTTCGACCACGTCCTCGGCCTTGGCCGCCTGCGGCTCACCCTGAGGAGCCGCACCGTCGGCCGGCGCGCCGCCTTCCGGCGCCGACTGCTGCTGATAGAACGCCTGTCCAGCCTCGCTGTAGGCCTTGCTCAGCTCTTCCTGGGCGGCGCGGATTTCGTTGAGATCGTCGCCGCGGAGCGCCTTGCGGGCACGTTCGATGGCGGCGTCGATCCGCTCCTTGAGCGGGGCCGCGACCTTGTCGCCCCACTCCTTCACGTTCTTTTCGACTTCGTACGTCTGCGAGTCGAGACGGTTGCGCGTGTCGATCTCCTCGCGGCGCTTCTTGTCTTCGGCCGAGTTCTTTTCCGCGTCCTTCACCATGCGGTCGATCTCGTTGTCCGACAAGCCGCTCGACGCTTCGATGCGGATCTTCTGTTCCTTGCCGCTCGCCTTGTCGCGCGCCGTCACGTGCAGGATGCCGTTGGCGTCGATGTCGAACGTGACCTCGACCTGCGGCATGCCGCGAGGAGCGGGCGGGATACCCGTGAGCTGGAACTTGCCGATCGTGCGGTTATACACCGCCAGATCGCGCTCGCCCTGCAGCACGTGGATCTCGACCGTCGTCTGATTGTCGTCGGCCGTGGAGAACGTCTCCGCCTTCTTCGTCGGGATGGTCGTGTTGCGCGGGATGAGCACCGTCATCACGCCGCCGAGCGTTTCGATACCGAGCGAGAGCGGCGTCACGTCGAGCAGCAGCACGTCCTTCTGCTCGCCGGTGAGCACGGCGCCCTGAATGGCGGCACCCACCGCCACGACTTCGTCCGGGTTCACGCCCTTGTTGGGCTCCTTGCCGAAGAAGTCCTTCACCACCTGCTGGATCTTCGGGATACGCGTGGAGCCGCCCACGAGAATGACCTCGTCGACTTCGCTGGGCTGCATACCTGCATCCTTGAGCGCCTGCTTCATGGGCTCGAGCGTACGCTGCACGAGATCGTCGACCAGCTGCTCGAACTTGGCACGCGTGAGCGTGTAGTTCAGGTGCTTCGGGCCCGACGCGTCGGCGGTGATGAAGGGCAGGTTGATGTCGGTGGTGCTGGCGCTCGACAGCTCCATCTTGGCCTTTTCGCCGGCTTCCTTGAGGCGCTGAATGGCCATCGGGTCCTTCGACAGGTCGATGCCCTGATCGCGCTTGAACTCAGCCACGAGCCAGTCCATCACGCGCTGGTCGAAGTCGTCGCCGCCGAGGTGCGTATCGCCGTTGGTTGACTTCACTTCGAACTGGCGTGTGCCGTCGACGTCGTACAACTCGAGGATGGAGATGTCGTACGTACCGCCGCCGAGGTCGAACACGGCGACCTTTTCGTCCTTCTTCTTGTTCTTGTCGAGGCCGTAGGCGAGGGCCGCCGCCGTGGGCTCGTTCACGATACGCAGTACTTCGAGGCCGGCGATCTTGCCGGCGTCCTTGGTGGCCTGGCGCTGGGCGTCGTTGAAGTACGCCGGCACCGTGATGACCGCCTTGGTGACCGAGTGGCCGAGGTAGTCTTCGGCCGTCTGCTTCATCTTCTGCAGCACCATGGCCGAGATCTCGGGCGGCGTGTAGCGCTTGCCCTGCACCTCGACGGCCGCCACATCGTTCGGACCGGCAACGATCTGGTACGGCACGCGCGACTGGTCCTGCTGCGCTTCGGCGATGCGACGGCCCATGAAGCGCTTGATCGAGAAGATGGTGTTCTGCGGGTTGGTGACAGCCTGCCGTTTGGCGATCTGCCCAACAAGGCGCTCGCCATCTTTGGTAAAGCCAACGACGGACGGCGTCGTGCGCCCGCCTTCAGCGTTGGGAATGACGACCGGATCGCCACCTTCCAGCACGGAGACCACGGAATTGGTGGTGCCGAGGTCGATGCCGATAACTTTTTCAGCCATGGGGATCTCTGTGGAGGTCCTGATGTTCATGTGGGGCAGGCAGGACTGCCGGCGCCCGGGGCTACTGGTGCGGTGATAGGCAAGCACTGGGCCGTGTTTCCCCTGCCGGAGCGGCGGATTTTGGCCTGTGACGGCGGCTCGGCTTGCTGCCGGACCGGCAGACTGTCAAATTGACACGTATGTCTATCTCACCGGGGTGTCATGTTTCCTGTCTCCGACGACAATCCAACGCTTCGAACACCGATCATGACGATCCTGGTGTTGGTCGCGACGTGGGCCGTCTGGCTCTTCGTGCAGGGGGGCGGTGCGCCCATGGCGCTCGCCGTGAGTGTCTGCGACCTGGGATTCGTTCCGGGTGAGGTGAGCGGGCGCGCACCGTTGGGATTGGGGGTGCCCTTGGGGATCGTCGACGGACAGGCACTGGCGTGCGTGGTCGATGACCAGCCCATCAACTGGCTCACGCCCGTGCTATCGATCTTTCTCCACGGCGGCTGGGGGCATATCCTCGGCAATTCCCTGTATCTGTGGGTGTTCGGCAACAACATCGAAGACAGCATGGGGCGGGGACGCTTCGTGGCGTTCTACCTGTTGACTGGCGTTGCGGCCGCGATGGCACACCTGGCGGTCGACCCGGGCTCTCCCGTACCCACGGTCGGTGCATCGGGGGCCATATCGGGGATCATGGGCGCGTACCTCGTGCTGTATCCGCGAGTGCGAGTCCGCACCTACATCCCGCCGATTTTCCTGCTGCATTTTCCGGCGTGGCTGGTGCTTATCCTCTGGTTCGGCAGTCAGGTGGTCAGCGGATTGCCCGAACTCTCCCCGCTTCGCCGCGAGATTTCGGGTGGGGTTGCGGTGTGGGCCCACGTAGGGGGGTTCGTGGCGGGCGCTCTGCTCGCGCGCTCGTTCGAAAACCCTGATCTCGTGCGTCGGCGTCGGGCCGTCTCTGACGCCAAGATGGTTTGGTCCTGAACCGTTCGGCGTCGTGACGACCGAGCGCAACCATGTCTCGCCTGTGTAACAACGAAAACTCGGACCTTCGCCCCGATAGCGGAGTGACGCGAGTGACGTTTTCGTTACAGTGCTTCGGTAACCACGGGACAAAAGGCGCGCAGGTTCCTGCGGAGCCGGTCCGACCGAAGCGTTGGACCCGTCCCTCAGCCAACACGTTGCCGTGAAGCTCTTCTCAAAAGACGAAACGTTCTTCGACCACTTCCGCGGTCTTGCCGTGCACATCGGCGAGGCGGCCACGCTGCTCCGTACGCTGTTCGAGAATCCGGCCAACGCCGCGCAGATCTCGGTGCAGATCAAGAAGGTCGAAACGGACGGTGATGCGATCGTGCATCAGATCAATCAGCGCATCGATACGAGCTTCGTGACGCCGCTCGACCGCGAGGACATTCACCTGCTGGCCAAGCGGCTCGACAACGTGATCGACCTCATCAACGGGGCCTCGCGCCGCGTGGTGATGTTCCGCGTGACGACGGCGCGTGACGGCGGTGTGCAGATGGCGGACGTGCTGGTGCGCTGTGGCAAGGAGATCCTGGCCGCGGTGGGCAACATCAGCAAGCGGCAGCGCATGATGGAACACGGCCGCGCCGTGAAGGCGCTCGAGGAAGAGGGTGATGTGCTGTATGCCCAGTCGGTCGGGGCGCTGTTCGAGCGCGACGAGCCAGCCATCGAAGTCCTGAAGTGGAAGGAAATCTTCGACGCGCTGGAAGAGGCGATCGATGAGTGCGAGGACGTGTCGAACGCCCTCGAGAGCATCGCGCTCAAGAACAGCTGACCGCCGGCTGAATTCACCTGTGGTCTCTTTCGTCATTTTCATCGTTGTCGTCGCGCTCGCCTTCGACTTCATCAACGGCTTTCACGACTCGGCCAACTCGATCGCCACGATCGTCGGCACGCGCGTTCTGAGCCCCCTGGCGGCCGTCATCTGGGCCGCCGTGTTCAACTTCTCGGCGTTGTTCTTCGTTGGCACCGCCGTGGCCAAGTCGGTGGCGTCAGGATTCATCGACCTCAATGTGGTCGACGCCAACGTCATCCTCGGGGGACTGCTCGGGGCCATCACGTGGAATCTCATCACGTGGTGGTTCGGCATTCCCTCGAGTTCGTCGCACGCGCTCATTGGCGGCTACGCCGGCGCTGCTGTGGCCAAGGTCGGATTCTCGGCGCTGCTCTGGGGCAAGAAGTGGATCGAGACGCTCTCGGCCATTGTGCTCTCGCCCACACTGGGGGCGCTCATGGGCTTCCTGCTCATGGTCCTCGTGTTCAACGTGTTCCGCAACGTGCTCAATACCAAGGCCGAGAAGTTCTTCCGGGTCATGCAGCTCACGAGTTCGGCACTGCTCTCGCTCGCCCATGGCGGCAACGATGCCCAGAAGACCATGGGTATCATCGTGGGACTGCTGGTGGCCACCCAAGCCACCTTTGCCAATGAGACTGGGCTGCTGGCGCATCTGCATGTCACGTCGCTCAATACGATCCCGGTGTGGGTCGAGCTGAGCGCGTACACCATGATCTCGCTCGGTACCCTGTTTGGTGGCTGGCGCATTGTGCACACCATGGGCACGCGTATCACCAAGTTGCGTCCGGTGGGTGGTTTCTGTGCGGAAACGGGCGGGGCTATCGTCATTCTCGCTGCGTCGAAGTTCGGCATTCCCGTATCCACCACACACACCATCACCGGCGCCATCGTCGGGGTTGGGGCGACCAATCGTTTGTCGGCGGTCCGCTGGGGGCTCGCCAGCCGCATCGTCTGGGCGTGGGTGATCACGATTCCCCTGAGTGCCGGCATGGCCGCGCTGAGCTACTGGCTCCTCGCCGCCTTCAATCCTCTCTGACGCGGAGACGGCCGGCCACTCCCGAAGTGGCCGGCCGCACCAACAATGTCTTCAGTGACGTCGCTGTCGCTGCCCTACTTGAATCGCGAGCTGTCGTGGCTCGACTTCAATGCACGCGTGCTCGAGGAAGCGCTCGACGACCGCGTGCCGCTGCTGGAACGGCTCAAGTTCCTCGCGATTTTCAGCACCAATCTCGACGAGTTCTACATGGTGCGCGTGGCGGGGCTGCGGCGCAAAGTCTCCGTCGGCTCGCCGCAGTATGCGCCAGACCCACTGGCGCCGGTGGAGCAACTCGAGGCCATCCGCAACCGGGTACGCGGTCTCATCATGCGTCGCCGACAGGTGCTCAAGAAGGATCTGCTGCCGGGACTGGCACGCCATCACATTGGGCTGGTGAAGATGGCCGACCTCGACGAGTCGGAGCGCGCGCGCGTGCACGAATTCTTCGAGGCGCAGGTGTTTCCGGTGCTCACGCCGCTGGCGGTCGATCCGGGGCATCCGTTTCCCTACATCTCCAATCTGTCGCTCTCGCTGGCGGTGGATATCAAGGACCCGGTTACCGGCAAGGCGCACTTCGCTCGGGTGAAAGTCCCCCGCTCGCTGCCGCGTTGGGTATCGATTGGGCGCGGTCACCACTACGTGCCACTCGAAGACGTAATCGGTACCCATCTCGGGGCGCTCTTCCCGGGCATGGAGGTGCAGCGCTGGTTCACCTTTCGCATCACGCGCTACTCCGATCTCGATCTCGGGCAGATGGATCAGCCGGAAGATCTGTTGGAGACCATCGAGCAGCAGGTATTCCAGCGCCGGTTCGGTGAAGTCGTGCGACTCGAAGTGCAGCGCGACATGCCGGAACGTATTCGTGCACTGCTGCTCGAAGAGCTGAGCGAGAGCGAAACCCAGTTGGTGGCGCCGTTGGGCCCCGACGATGTGCACGATGCCGACGATTTGCTCGAGCTTGGCGACCTCATGCAGTTGGCGATGATCGACTTGCCCGAACTGCGGGATCCGTCGCATTCACCGCAGGTACCGGCGGCGTTCAAGGATGCGCGCAACCTCTTCGACGCCATTCGCGAGCGCGATGTGCTCGTTCATCACCCGTACGAGTCGTTCAGCGCGTCGGTGGAGACATTTCTCGAAGCCGCCGCGAACGACCCGCAGGTGCTCGCGATCAAGCTCACGTTGTATCGAACGTCGGGTGACACCGCCATCGTGCGCGCGCTCACCGAAGCGGCCGAAGCGGGCAAGCAGGTGGCCGTGATCATCGAGTTGCAGGCGCGCTTCGACGAGACGAACAACATCACGTTCGCGCGCACCATGGAAAGCGTGGGCATCCATGTGGCATACGGGTTGCCCGGGCTCAAAACGCACGCGAAAACGATTCTCGTCGTGCGACGCGACGCCGATGGCATTCGGCGCTATGTGCATATCGGTACTGGCAACTACAACACCAAGACGGCACGACTTTACACCGACATGGGGTTGTTCACCTGCCATCCGGAAATCGGTGCCGATTTGTCGGACCTCTTCAACTCGCTCACCGGCGTCTCTCGGCAGAAGTTCTATCGCCGGTTGGCGGTGGCACCCGTCACGCTGCGCGCGCGCATGTTGGAGCTCATCGATCGCGAGACGGCGCATGCCCGGGCTGGGAAGGGTGGGCGCATCATCGCCAAGATGAACGCGCTGGTCGACCCGGAGATCATCGCCGCACTGTACCGCGCGTCCCAAGCTGGCGTGAGCGTCGATCTCATCATTCGCGGTATCTGCTGCCTCGTGCCAGGGCTCACCGGGATGAGCGAGCACATTCGTGTGATCAGCATCATCGGCCGTTTTCTCGAACATTCGCGCGTGGCGTTCTTCGCGAACGCCGGCAACCCCGAGTACTACATCGGCTCTGCCGACTGGATGCCCCGCAATTTTGATCGCCGCGTGGAAGTCATGACGCCGATCGAGGATCCGGGGCTGCACAAGGGGCTCGAGGCGGTGCTGGCCACCTGCCTGCAGGACAATCGGCAGGCCTGGGAACTGGGTGCCGATGGCCAGTACCGCCGCCGCCAGCCCGAGGGCGCCCCCGTGCGGGCGACGCAGCAGATCCTCATGAAGGAACCTTGGGGTACCGAAGCCGGGCGCCCTCCCAAGCGAAAGAAAAAGGGCGCCGTCGAACTCTGATCGCGAGGCGCCCTACTCGCCGTCGCCGTCCCCGTCGGCATTGATCTCGGTGCCGTCGGGGAGCATCACAATCACCGGACGGCCCAATACTTCCTCGAGCAGGCTGCGTTTGCGGCTGGCACCCCAGCATTCGAGGCGCACGTTGGTCGCACCTTCGGCTTCGCGCGCGGTGACCCGCACGGCGTCGCTGGCCCACTTCACGGACATGGTGCCCACGGCACTCACGTGGCCACGGTCCATGCCGTCGGCAAAGCGGAGCAGGGCCGACAGTTTCACGATGCGCTCGCGCGTGTTGCGGTCCAGCTGTCCGAATCCGGCGTGCTTGACCTTGGGCGGCGCGCCGCGGTGATATCGCGCGATATGCGCGATCATGATCTGCTCGGCGGGGGTCATGCCAAGCAGATCCGCGTGCGAGATGAGATGAAAGGAATGCTTGTGGTGCTTCTCGTAGTTGATGTGGTAGCCCACATCGTGCAGCAGGGCCGCGTCGGCCAGTATGCGACGATCGGCGGCGGTGAGCCCAAGGCGCGACTCGAGTGCATCAAAGAGTTGCAGCGACAGCGCCTGCACCTGGCGGGCATGCGGCTCTTCGTAGTGGCACCGCTCGGCGAACTCACGCACCGACCGTCCACGGGCCACGCCGGGGTCGGCCACCTTGGGCGCAACCTTGGCCGCTTCGAGGAGAATGCCTTCGCGAATGCCGTACGCCGACGTGAGCAGGTCGCGCGGATCGAAGCGCGACAACACCTCGGCCGCAACGGCGAGTCCCGCCACAATGATATCGGCTCGGGCCGGGTTGAGCCCTGGCACTTGCTGGCGCTCGGAAGATTCCAAACGCGACAGCCATTCGAGCACATGCTCGAGTTCAGCGCGGGTGACGCGAGTGCCATGCGCCGAGCGCACGGTGACATGCTGACGCGAGAGCACGATGCCGGCAAGATTGGTGAACGTGCCGCCAGAGCCAATGACCTGGGCGCCACGCCAGTCCTTTACGGGTACCGCTTTCTTGAGCCCCTCGCGTACATGTTCGCGCAGGGCACGCACCCGCCGCGGGCGAACGGCCGGCGTGAGGAACTTCTCCGTAAGGCGCACCGCTCCGAACGGCAATGACGCCACGCGTTCGATCAGGCCGTCTTTGGCCAGCACGAGTTCGAGTGAGCCGCCGCCGATATCCATGACCACGGTACGCCCCGCGCCGAGCTCGAAGTGGGCCAGGGCGCTGCGAAAGCAGAGCAACGCCTCCTCTTCTCCGCTCAGCACCCGCACGTCCTGTCCGGTGGCCGCAAGCACGTTGGCCGTGAAGAGCGCGGAGTTGCTTGCGTCACGAACGGCGCTCGTGGCGACGATTTCGATGCGCGCGGCACCCAACTGTCGCGCGAGCGTCACCATGCGCTGTACGGCCGACACGGCGGAGTCGATCGCTGACTCCGAAAGCGCGCCGGTGGTTTCCAGCCCGTCGCCAAGGCGGGGCATGGCCTTCATTTCGTCGACAACGCGGATGGCACCCGCGGGCGACACGTCGGCAACAATTTGCCGCACGGAATTCGAGCCGATGTCGATGGCAGCGATACGGACGTCGCCACTGATTGCCGCGGGAACCGTCATGAATCGGCCGGGAGGCTTGAGGACTGGTGCGCGACGGACACCGGCAGGCTTCCGAAAGCCGACAGCGCTATCGTACCGTACCGGGGCCGCCCCCAACCGCGCAAGTGTCGCACGCCAAGGCACGGTCGACGCGCGTCAATACCTCTGCGGCGACTGTCGTGGGGAGTGGAACGTACCCCAAGGCGCTGGCCGTGGGCGAGCCTTGCTCGTAGGCCCAATGGAGAAAGGAACTGAGGGCCGAGCGCTTCTCAGCTGAAAGGCGTGTTGGGGCGATCAGCAGCCAGGTATAGGCCGCCAAGGGATAGGCCTGTTCACCACGCGCGTTGATGAGTGAAATGCGGAATCCGTCGGCGTACTCGTCTTCGAGCGGAGCTCGATCTTCCAGCGTGTTCGCCGCAGCGGTGGCAATCTCGAACGGCATCGGAGAAACGAAGCGGCCGCTGGCATTTCGAATGTGTGCGGCGGGGAGGCGATTTTGCCGGGCATATACGACTTCGAGATAGGCGACCGATCCGGGTGTGGCCTTCACCTCGGACGCGACCGCCTCGTTCCCATCCCGCACCACAGCATCTGGCACATCTGGTACGCCGTTGAGGCGCGGAATGCCGGCTGGTTCGATGGCCGTGAAATACTGGTTGAACACCCCAGCAGTGCCGCTGCCGTCGCTGCGGAAGATGGCACGCACCGCGAGATCGGGGAGTTCGACGCCGGGGTTCACGCTACGAACCTGCGGGTCGTTCCATTTGCGAACCCGGCCGGTAAACAGGCCGACGATGAGTTCGGGCGTCAGGCGCAGGGGGCGGACGAGGCCCGGTACGTGGTAGGTGATGGCGACCGCGCCGACCGCCATGGGAATGTGAAGCAGACGGACGTTTGCCGTCTTGAGCACGCTATCGGGCACACTGCTGTCTGTGGCACCGAAGTCGGCACTGCCGGTGATCGCGGCGGCAATGCCCTGCTTGGAGCCTTCGGAGCGATAGTTGATGCGAACACCCCGTTCGGCGGCGTATTCGTTGAACCAACGCGCGTACAACGGATAGGGGAGCGTGGCGCCAACACCGTTCAGATCAATCGCTACCGATTCCACGCTTGCCGAGGCGCCCGAGTCGACGGTCCCGGTGTCACGCTGGCCGCACGCCAGCGTCAGCGTCAGCGTCAGCGGCAGCAACAACGCCAGCGCCACGCGCCGCACGATCAAGGGGGCGTAGGTCGTACTCATAAAGCGTTGCTGTAGCCGATGAACTTGAATCGACCGTCACGTTCGATGATGGTTCCAAACCAGCGCTCCCGGCTGGAAGGCGCGGCATCGATGCGGACCATGATCTCGCATTTTTCGTGCAAGGTGTTGCGGTCTTCGACGGTGGGCGGCTGAGTACACGCCACCGCATCAAGCGACAACCGTTTGCCGCCCACACGCGTCAGCAGCCGTGAAATACCTTCGTCGCTGGCGGTCAGAATCTGACCCCACAGGAGTTGAGGCGGTGCTTCGTAGGGCGGTTTGCTGATCGCGGCCGTGGGGTAATACAGGTAGGCAAACTCCGCGCGGTCGACCACGAGCTGGTTCAAGGTCGCCGAGTCCTTCGCGGCCACGGCTTGAAGGAACTGGCGGATCAACCCATCACGCGAGTCGGCCCCGTGGCGCAGTGTATCCGCCACCGGGAGATTGTCGCGAAAGCGGCGAAGCTGTTCCGCAATGGGGAGGATCGAATCGACCGTGCCGCCGGCGGCGACGACCGCCGCCACGTGCGCTGCCTGCGAGTCGGCAGCGGTGCGGGGCGCTTCGGAAGCGCAGCCAACAAGAATGGCCACGCTCGCGACGGCCAGCGACACGCGACCGCCTGAAAGTATGCTGGACATAAGACCGGAGAGGTACAAAGGAAAACGGCCAGAGCCGCTGCGCGGACCTGGCCGTTCTAACAGCCGTTGTTGTTCCGCTGCGCGCCGCCGCCCCGGGAAAGCTAGGCGGCGGCTCGCTTGGCGGTTAGTTGCGCGCGTAGCTGGTCCAGCCTTCCCACCACTTCGTGCCGCCCGGGGCGGCTGCGCCGCGGTACGCGGTCGGCGTGATGAAGGTGCCGACGCGGGCAGCGACGCGCGGATCGGCGGTAAAGGCCGAGAGACCACCGGTGGCGATCGGTGAGCTCGCTGCCGGCGACCAGTCGAGGCTCGCGGCGTTGGTCGGCGTCGCCGGCAGGGCCGTGAAGAGGCTGGAAGCCGTCACGCCGGTACCGACTACGATGTTCGAGTTGCGAGCGGCAAAAGCGCTGGCCTGCCCGAAGTTCGAGCCCGTGGCGTCGAAGCCGCCGTCCGTGCCGCCGTTCTCGGCGAAGTACAGATTGCGCACGATGAGCGAGTCGACCTGGAAGCGGTTGTTCGACGTCGAGTCACGCAGCGAGATACCACCGCGCTGCCAGCGAGCCACCACGCCGTTCAGGTAGTAGCCACCTGTGCCGCGGCGCAGCACGGCACCCACACCGCCGCTACCCGGCACGGTCGTACCGGTCGGCACGCCGACCAGCGTGAAGTTCGCGAAGACATTCATGTTCCAGAGCCCGTCGTCGCGCCCCGCGCTCTGCGCGTTGCCACCGCTGGGTGCCACGCATCCGCCACCGTTGCAACCGTCGATTTCGAAGCCCTGCGGATCGGTGGAAACGGCCCCGGCGCCGGCGCGCGGTGTCAAGAACGTGGACTGCATGCCGATCAGGAACTGGTTGAGGCCGCGATAGCCTTCCGAGCCGTCGAAGTGGTCATCGCCGGCCTCATACGACACCAGGTACTTGCCGTTCACCGTGCCGCCAAACCACTCGAAGCTGTCATCGAGACCGGCGAGCGACTGCAGGTACTCCAGCGTCGTGCCGCTGCCCACTGCGGCGAACGTGAAGGAGTTGAGCTCGGCGTCGGTCAGCGTGGCATAGCCGGCGAACTCGACGCGCACATAGCGCAAGGTGCCGCTATTGTCGGTGTCGACCGAGCCACCCGTGTAGACGATACCGTTCTGGTCGGCGCCGAGCACCGACCCGTTCGAGCCCTCGACAATCACATTGCCCGTGCGGTTCGCACGCGCGTTGCCCACGATGATAAGTCCGCCCCAGTCACCGGGCGAACGGTTGCCCGCAGAACGCTGCGAGGTGAAAACCACCGGAGCGGCAGCCGTGCCGTTGGCCACGATGCGGGCGCCGCGCAGCACGAAGAGCGCGGAGCCGAGGGCGGTGGTGTCGCCCACGACGCGCGTGCCGGCGTTGATCGTCAGCGTCGCACCGCTGTTCACGTACACAAAGCCACGCAGCACATAGTTCGTGTCGGGCGTCAACGTGCGGTTGGCCGCAATCGAACCCTGGAGCACCACGGTTGGGTTGGCTGCCACGCTGTACGCGACCGTTACGGCCGACGTGGTGTTGGCCGTCACCGTGGCCGGTGAACCCGTGATGGTGGCGTTGTAGCGCGTCGTGCCGTTCAATACCTGCGCCGCTGCCACCGTGTAACTGCCCGGCGCCACGCTGAGCGTGGTCGTGGCAGTGGCCGTTTGCGAGAAGCTGTTCGGACCGGTAATGGTCACAGCACCCGCGGTGCCAGTCGGCAGACCAGACACGGTGATGGCGAGTGAGCCGTTCTGTACGGTCGGGGTAGTTGGGCCGTCGTCGTCGCCGCAGGCCGCGAGGGCGAGCGTGGCGAAGGAGGCGAGAGCGAAGGCGCGAAGGCGCGCTGACATCGTCATCGGAGTCCGGGTTGAAGGAGCGGGCGCTACGCTGTTCGAGCGCCTGATGTAAGAAGTCGTGGAGATGTGGTGAAAACGTCATGGCCCGGTCACGGTTGTGTCACCGAGACCGGGCCATGCGACTGCGAATCGTTGCAGCACTACTCGAGTGCTTGTGCCCTTACTGACGCCAGCTCAACCCCATCGAGAACACCCGACCGGAATTCCAGCCTTCGCGCTCGAGATTCCCCTGCATGAAGCGCGAGCGCGCATCGAGCAGATTGCGGGCATCCACGCGGGCGGACAGGTTGCCGCGCACCGGGATACGTAGCGACACGTCGAGCAGGTGCCGAGGCTTTTCGACAATGTTCGGTAGCGGTACCACACCGGCCGCTGTAATGCGCTCACCAACCACGTTGTAAAGGATCGTGGCGTTGGTACTGCCGCTCATGTTGGAGTAGGTGAGTCCCGTATTGATGACATACGGTGCCTGTCCCACCAGTCGGCGCGTCGCATCGGTCACCGTAAGGCCACCGGTGGGGTCGAGCTTCACGCTCGACTGCATGAGCGTGACGTTACCGAAGCCGGTGAAGGCCTCGCCCCAGCTACCAAGGAAGCCAAGTTGCTTGCGGGCTTCGAGTTCAACACCCACGTTCGTGGCGCTTACGGCATTCTGGAAGCGCGCCTGGTAGGCACCCGAGGTTGCCTGCTCGAGGCGCTCGATCGGACGATCGAAGCGCTTGGCGAACACACCAATGCTGAGTACTTCGCCCGGGTTCGGGAACGCTTCCCACCGCAGATCGACGTTGTCGATGAGAGAGCGCACGAGCGACGCATTACCGGTCACGCTCACACCACCGAGTACATCGCGGAACGTTACCGGGGCCAGTTCGCGATACTCCGGGCGAGCCAGCGTGCGCGTGATGCCGAAACGCAGGTTCTGCGTATTCGACAGCTGAGTGTTCAGCAGCAGCGAGGGCAAGACGTCGGTGTTGTCAAGCTTGGCCGTGGTGGTGAAGCCACCCTGCGTCGACGCGTCAACCGTGATGCGCGCCTGCTCCAGTCGAACACCCGCAATCATGCGAACCCGCGAACCGAGCGCGATATCTGACATCACATAACCGGCCGCCGTCTGGTCATTCGCGCTGTAGGAGCCCGCCTGACCGATAGGCTGCACGTTGATCAACGAGCAACCATCACACGCCTGCGACTCGCCGAAGATCACATCGGGCGTCTGCTGCAGCACGTCCTGACCAGCGCGCGTGATGAACGCGAAGATGGGGGCGTCCGCCTGGCGATCGGTCGTCCGTACATAGGCACCGACCTTCAGGGTGTTCTGCTTCGAGACCTCACCGAGGTTGATCGTGTGATCAACCTGACCGGTGATGTTGTTTTCCTGCAGGTCGAAGTACAGACGGCGCGCGCCATCGAGCGACGCCAGGATCTGGTACGGCCCTTCCGGCGTGCGCGCATACACCACATCGGAGCGATCCGGTTCCTTGCGGCCCGTCTGCCCATAGGTGAGGGCCCAGGCCGTCTTGTTACGCTCGCTCAGCTGGTGCTCGCCGGTACCGGTTACGGTGGCTACGCCGCGCTCGACGTACCGCAGCGTGGTGCGCTGAATACTGTCGTTGAGGTTTTCGTCGAATCCACGATCGGTGCGCGCCTCGTTGTCGGCGCTGCGGGTGACCGTGGTGTTGAGCGCGAGGCGTGAATTGCGGCCGACGAGCGTCGACACATTGGCGATTCCGCCCCACGAGGCACTCGCGCGGCCCGTCTGTCCGCGCAGTTCGGTTAACGGGACCACCGTATTATTGGCCCCCTGGTTGCCGATGGCGTAGCGTTCGTCGGCACGCACTTCTTCGGAGTAGCCGTAGTTGCCGCTGAGTACGTAACCGATGCGCTTGCCGAGAATATTGTTGCCGCCGGTCGACATGCCGAACGAGCCATTCACCCCGCCATTGCGAAGCGACGGCGTCCAGACGTTGCGCTGCTGGCGCGCCATTTGATTGAACTGTTGCTGCGACACATTGCCGAGGAAGTTGGCACCGGCGATGGCGCTGGGCAGCTGACGGTTGTTGCCGGCGAGGCCGAACAGCTCACCACCAGCCCGTGGGGCGAAGGGGAGCGTTTGGCCGAGCACGCGGTCGCCGAACCCGAAGCTCGACGAATAGTTGACCTGCCGACGAGCCGGGAACTCACGGGTGCGGATGTTCACGTTCGCGCCGGCGAAGTCGCCCGGCATGTCGGGCGTAAACGTCTTGGCCGTAGTGACGTCCTGCAGCAGGCTGGCCGGGAACAGATCGAGCGGAACGACCTTGCGCTCCGGCTCCGGGCTCGGAATGCGGGCACCGTTGAGCGACGCCGTGGTGTAGCGCTCCGAAAGGCCGCGCACTTGCAGATACTTGCCATCCTGCACGGACACGCCGCTCACACGCTGGGCTGCTGCGGCTGCATCGCTGTCCGGACTGCGAGCGATCTGCTCGGCCGTGATGGAATTCACCACGTTGGTGGCGTTCTTCTGTGCGTTGAGGGCGTCATTGACCGAGCCCTTTTCCTTGCTGGCCGTGACACTCACCGCAGCCAGCTGCACATCGGCGCTGCGCAACGAGATGTCCTGCTCGAGACTCCCATTGGCGGCCAGCATAAGGCCGGTCACCGTCTTCGGGCCGTAGCCGATGCGACGCACCTGCAGGGTGAGTGTGCCCGCAGGCACACGTAGAATCGTGTATCGGCCGTCAACGCCGGTCTGGGTACCGAACGCGGTACCCACCACCTGAATCTGGGCTGACGCAATCGGCTGGCCAGAGGCCGCGTCGATGACCCGGCCGGTGATCTTGCCCGTCGGCGCATCCTGCGCGGCGAGGGCCGTCGGAACAAAAAGAGAAAAAGCGGGGACGACGGCTACCGTGATCGCCAGCATCGCACGACGCGCGGCACGGAACAGCTCGTGAACGTAGGTCCGCATAGGGTATTCGGAGCTAGAGAAGACAGGTCGCGGAGTGCGCAGTGCGCTCCGGATGTCGTGGAAGCTCCGTGACTCAGGTTTCGAACAGCCGACGGTCGTGCAACAACTCCGTCACGGCCGAAAACGCCGCTTGACCGCTGGTGGCCCGGTCGGGGCCGTTTTGGACCCCAGGCCTATCTGGTGCGAATCCGGTCAGTGTTGTATTCTCGCGCCAGCATGGTGCCATCTGATCCCATTCTCCAGCGTCGGCGGGTCGCCTCCCCGCCGCCAACCGACCCCCAAACGCGGGCCGAAGCACTCACCGTGGCCGCCAAGGCCCTCCGCGCTGCGGAGCATGTGTGTGTGCTCACCGGCGCCGGCGTTTCGGCTGAAAGCGGTATTCCGACCTTCCGAGAGGCGCAAACCGGGCTTTGGGCCCAGTTCTCCCCGCAAGACCTCGCCACGCCGGCGGCTTTTGCCAACCACCCCGATCGGGTGTGGCAGTGGTACGCCGCCCGTCGTGCCATGGTGCGGGCTGCTCAGCCCAACCCGGCACACGCGGCGTTGGTCACGTTGGCCTCGCGGGTGGCGCACTGTACGCTCATTACGCAGAACGTCGACGATCTGCATGAGCGGGCGGGAAGTCGTGATGTGGTGCGCTTGCACGGATCGCTCATGCACGTGCGCTGCAGTGCCGGGTGTCCCGGGTCCATTCAACCCACCGACGAGCAGATCGGCGGGGTGCCGACGTGTCCGTCGTGTCAGGCGCTCCTGCGCCCTGATGTGGTGTGGTTTGGGGAACAGCTGCCCATGCCACCGTTCGAGGCCGCACGCAGCGCCGCCGTGGCCTGCGACGTCTTCCTGTCGGTCGGGACGTCGAACGTGGTGGAGCCCGCCGCATCGCTGCCGTGGATTTCGGCCACACACGGTGCCACGGTGATCGTCGTGAATCCCACCATGGAGGGGCAACGCCGGGGCCCGAGCATTCTCCCCATCGAGGGGCCGGCGGGGGTGATGTTGCCGCGTCTTATTGCCGAAGCCTTCGCCGGCCGACGACCAAGGCGCCAGGCCGAATCGAACTGACCGGCGCCGCTCGGTGGCGAAGTAGGTCGGTCAGCTGAAGGTAGGCGTGGGCAGCCAGACCGCGATGGTCGTGCCCACGCCCACGGTGCTTTCTGCCTTCACGCGACCATTGTGCGCTTCGGCCAGATGGCGCACGATGGACAACCCGAGCCCCGTGCCGCCCGCTTCGCGGGAACGGCCAGGATCGGCTCGATAGAACCGCTCGAAGATGCGAGGCAGGTGCTCTGGCGGAATGCCGGTGCCGGTATCGCGAACGCCCATCCACACGCCGTCTTCGTCGCGCGATGTGAAGATGGTGACGTGGCCGCTGGCCGTATGACGAAGCGCGTTCTCCGCCAGATTTGACAGGATCTGGCCGGCGGCCGTTGGGTCGCACATGACGCGATTGGCGTTGGTGGCAATGTTCGTGTCGAGCACGACGCCCTTGTCGCGAGCGCGCAGCTGCAGCGGGGCTAGCACTTCGGCCGCCACGTCGGACACGTCGAGTTCCACCGGGGCCGGACGCCAGCCACCGGATTCGATGCGCGACAGGTCGAGCAGATCGTCGACGATGCGTTGCATGCGCTGCACGTTCGCTTCGGCCATGCCAAGAAACTGCCGGCGCAGATCGGCGGGCACGTCGTCATCCTGCAACGTCTCCACGAACCCACCGATGATAGTGAGCGGCGTGCGCAGCTCGTGCGACACATTGGCAACAAAGTCGCTGCGCACGGTCTCGAGGCGCCGCACCTGCGTGAGGTCGTACATGGCCAGCACGGCGCCGCCGCCGCTGAGGGCGCGCACCGTCAGCGCCACGGTGCGCTCCGCGAGCCGGATTTCGCGGAAGATGGGCGGGGCTCCAAACAGCACCAGCTGCAATGCTTCCTGGAGCTGCTGCTCTTGCGGCAAGTCGCTGGCCGGAAACGGTACCGCCTGGCGAAGCCCGAGCAATTGCCGGCCGGTTTCATTAATGCGCACGACGCGCTTGCGCGCATCAACGGCCACCACGCCTTCGTTCAGCGATTCCGTGAGCGCCACCAGCAGCGCCTCTTCCGATTGCATCTCCCAGAGGCGTGTCTCCATCTGTTCGGCAACCTGCCGCAGCGAGTCGGCCAGCTGCCCCACTTCGCCGCCGCTGATCGAGCGGGAAGGGCGTGCCGTGAGGTCACCCCCAGCGAGATCCTGTGCCATATCGCGCAATTCCAGCATGGGTCGTGTGACTTGCCGGGCGAGCGAGCGGGCGAGCAGGAGCGCGACCAGTAGCGCTAGACCGCTGGCGAATGCCACATCGTTGCGAATGGCGCGTAGCAGGCGATCGTCTGCTGCGGCTTCGAGCGCCAGCCGCTCGTTCGACGGCGCCGAACTCACGATCACCGCTTCCTGCAATTCGAGACGATGCCGCACGCGCCACTCGACCGCACCGAGAATGATCGCCACCAACAGTGTGGCGACGACGGTGCTCTGCAGCAGCAGGCGCTGGGTGAGCTTCACTCAGTACGCGCGCGGCGCGGTTGACCGAAGGCGATAGCCGAAACCACGCACCGTTTCGATGAGGTCACCGGCTACCCCCAGCTTGGTTCGCAGGCGCTGCACATGCATGTCGACCGTGCGCGTCTGGATATCCGGCGCTGCCTCCCACACGGTCTCGAGCAGATGGCCTCGACCCTGCACACGGCCCCGGCGCTCGGCCAGCGTGAGCAGCAGCTTGAACTCCGTGGGGGTGAGCTCCACCGCCTGTCCGGCCACGTTGACCGCCATGGCCGCGCGATCAATGTGCAGCGGTCCGATCACCAGGGCATCAGCCGCTCCAGCCGGCTGCGGTGAACCAGTGCGCCGCAGGATGGCCGCCACGCGCAGCACCAACTCGGCCGGCGAGAACGGCTTGGTGAGGTAGTCGTCGGCACCAAGTGAGAGTCCCCGGATGCGATCGGGCTCTTCGCGCCGCGCGGTGAGCATGATGACGGCGATGTCGCGCGTCGACTCATCGAGGCGCAGCTGCTCGAGCACATCGAACCCCGACATGCCGGGCAGCATGAGGTCGAGCACGACCAGCGAAGGGCGGTCGCGGCGCGCCATCTCCACGGCATCCTGGCCGGAGGCCGCCGTGGAGACCCGATACCCGGCTTTCGCGAGGTGATAGGCCACCAACGCCACGATCTCTGGCTCGTCGTCGACGACGAGGATGCGGTCTGCGTGGGCGGGGGCAGCGTTCATGATCATGTCAATGAGTGCCGGCGTCGGCCGGTTCGGCGTCGGCCCGCAGGCGGCGTGTCATTGCACGCGTCTGCAGCCGTCGCTGGATCTTGGCCACGATCATCTCGATCGCAACCGTGTTGCTCCCACCCCGTGTAACGATCACGTCGGCGTACCGTTTGCTCGGTTCGACGAACTGCAAATGCATCGGCTGCACGGTCGTGAGGTACTGGTCGAGCACTGATTCGAGAGTCCGGCCGCGCACCGCCGTGTCACGGCGGATGCGGCGGATGAGCCGGATGTCCGGATCGGCGTCCACAAAGACCTTTACATCGCACAGCGCCCGTACGTTCGGATCGGAGAGCAGCAAAATGCCGTCGATCACGACGACATCGGCTGGCTCGATGCGCTTGGTACGGGTACTGCGCGAATGCGTGGCGAACTCGTACACTGGCATGTCCACCGCTTCACCTCGCGTCAGTGCCTCGAGATGAGTTGTGAGCAGTTCCACGTCGAAGGCATCGGGGTGATCCCAGTTGACGTGATGCAGCTGTTGCAGTGTGAGATGCCGGAAATCCCGGTAGTACGCATCCATTTCGAGGAAGGCGACGGACGATTCCGGCAAGGCCTCAGCGACCTTGCGGGCGACCGTGGACTTCCCCGAGCCGGTGCCGCCCGCGATGCCGATGATGAGCGGTTTCATGAGCGGAGTTTCCGGTTCGACCACGAGAGGTGTCTCAAGCATGGACCGCCGTCGTTTCCGGACGGTTACGGCGGTGTAACGAATTGGTATCGGCGGCCGGGGCCGATTGGACCGTGCCGTGGGAAGTTCGTCGGGGCAGGGGGGAAGGGGCAAGGATCGACCTTGGACCGGGGGCGCCGGCACTCCAAAGGACCAGGGTGACCGACTAGCATTCCCCTATGGGACGTCTCTCGTTTTCGCTGTCTGCAGTGCTGCTCCCCCTGCTGGGGTCGAGTGCGCTGATATTGCTTCCCGGGTCGCCACTCGAGGCGCAGCGGGCCCCCCGTCGCGTGGACCTTACCATTGCGGCGACCACCGACGTTCACGGGCGCCTGCGTGCCTGGGACTACTACGCCGGTGCGCCCGATCCCACCCATTCGCTGGCGGCGGCGGCGACCATCGTCGACTCGGCCCGCAAGGCGAATCCCGACGGCGTGGTACTGGTTGAAGGGGGAGACATCCTCCAGGGCAATCCGTTGCTGTATGTGGCGGCGCGCGTACGGCCAACGCCGGTGCACCCGGTCATCGCCGCCATGAATGTCATGCGGTACGACGCGGCCGTGCTGGGCAACCACGAGTTCAACTACGGCGTGCCCCTACTCAAGAAGGCCATGGGGCAGGCCGGCTTTCCGTTCCTGGCTGCCAACGTGCTCGATGCGCAGGGCAAGCCATGGGTTGCCCCCATGACCATGGTTGTGCGGCGCGGCGTGCGGGTGGCCATCATCGGCGGCACCACGCCCGGCTCGATGGTGTGGGACCGGGAGAACCTGAAGGCGGCCGGCCTGACGGTCACCGACATCGTCCCGGCGGTACGTACGCGGGTGCAGGAAGCCCGCCGCCGCAAGGCGGATGTGGTGGTGGTGCTGCTGCATTCGGGGCTCGACGGGGCCGCCAGCTACGACACGGTGACCACGGGCTTGCCGTCGGAAAACGTGGCGGCGCGGGTGCCACGCGAGATCGATGGCATCGACGTGGTGGTGTACGGTCACTCACACCGCGAACTGGTCGACTCCACGATCAACGGCGCACTGCTCATGCAGCCGCGCAACTGGGCCGGCTCGGTGGCGCTGGGGACCCTGACGCTCGAGCAGCAGCGTGGGCGGTGGACCTTGGTCCGTCGCAAGGGGGAGGCGGTGAGGGTCGCGAACCATCGCGAGCACCCCGAAGTTCTGGCGGCCATGCGAGGCACGCATGAGGCGACGGTGGCCTGGGTGAACGAGCCTGTGGGCCGTACGGGTGTGGCGTGGCGCGCCGACAGTTCGCGCGTAGCCGACATGCCCATCACCGATCTCGTGAATGAGGTCATGCGGCGTACCACCGGGGCCGATCTGTCGGCAACGGCGGCATTCTCGTTGGACGCCGCGCTCGACACCGGCGCCATCACGCAAGCGGAACTGTCTCGCCTCTATCCGTACGACAATACGCTCCGGGCCGTGCGCATCAGCGGTGCACAGCTGCGTGCCTTCCTCGAACATGCGGCACGCTACTATCGCACGGTGGGCGCTGATGGGCGCGCGGCAGGCGGCATCGTGGACCCAACGGTGCCTGGTTTCAACTTCGACGTGGTAAGCGGCGCCGATTACACCATTGACCTGCGGCAACCCGTTGGCGCGCGCATTACGCGTCTCGAGTTTCGCGGGCGTGCCGTGCAGCCGACGGACAGTTTCACCATGGCGGTGAACAATTACCGTCAGGGCGGCGGTGGCGGTTTCGCCATGCTGCACAACGCCCCCGTGGTGTACGATCGCGACCTCGATATTCGCCAGCTGATCATCGACGAGGTGCGCAAGGTTGGCGCGCTCGATCCGGCGCAGTATGCCACCCGTAACTGGCGCCTGGAACCGACGGCAGCCCGCGAGCAGGCGTACGCGGAGCAAACCCGCAGTCGAGGCGCCGAGGCGAGTGGGCGCGCGCCGGCGCCGGCGGCTGGCGGCACGGCGGCTCAGGCCGGACGGCCTGTCGTACGGGTCATCGCGATGAGTGACTTCCACGCGGCACTGCGCCCGCAGTTCGATCAGAGCAACGCCCCGGTTGGCGGTGCAGTCGCGCTGTCGGCGGCCATTCGAGCCGCGCAAGGAGAGTGCGCGCGCCCCGCCTGCGAACATGTTGTGATCGATGCGGGCGATCTGTTCACCGGCTCGCCCGCTTCCGACTGGGATGGCGGGCGCCCAACCGTTGGCGTCGTCAACCGGTTCGATGTCGCGGCCGGCGCCCTCGGAAACCATGAGTTTGATTTCGGACAGGATACGCTGCGTGCGCGCTTGCGTCAACTGCGCCATGCGGTGCTGGGGGCCAATGTTCGCGGTCCCGATAATCGGCTCCCAGCATGGTTGCGCGCCGATACCATCGTGACCCGCGGGAACGTCCGTATTGGCATTGTCGGCGCCGCCGGTACGCACACGCGCAACACGGCCAGTCGGCGCAAAGTGGGCGCTCTCACCTTCCTCGATCCAGTGCCCATCTTCATTGAGCGCACACGGGCGCTGCGTGCCGCAGGCGCACAGGTGGTCATCGCCGTCATCCACGACGGTGGCCGGTGTGAGCGCGACCGTCCAACCGTGTGCAGTGGCGAGGGCATTGACGTCGGCCGTCGCCTGGCCGCCATGGGAGCTGACCGCCCCGACGTGTACGTCATGGGGCATGCTCACGTGAACATGGCGCTCGATTTCGACGGTATGCCGGCGGTGGAGCCAACGTCGAGCGGTCGCGGCATCGTGGTGGTCGAAGTTCCCGTGGGCGGTGGAGCGTCTCGCGCTGAGATCCGCCCGGTGAGCGGTGCGGTGACGGTTGGGGCTGCCGCCGGTGTCGATTCCATCGTGCAGGTGGCGGTCTCGCGAGTTCGCCCGCGTTTGGAACAGGCGGTGGCAACCATCGCCGAGCCCATGCGACGGGCTGGCTCGCAAAACCCGGTGGGCAACATGCTCGCAGACGCAATGCGCTCTGCCGCCAACGCCGACGTGGGCATGTGGAACAATGGCGGCGTTCGCGCTGACATTGCCGCGGGCCCGCTCAACTACGGGGGCGTGCATTACGTCACGCCGTTCGGCAACACGGTGGCTCGCGTGCGGTTGCGCGGCAGCATGCTCCTGTCGTTGCTGGAACTCGTCGTGGAGCGTGGGCAACCCAATGCGCATGTCAGTGGCCTCGCCGTGGAATTCGATCCAGCCAAGGCGCGCGGTGCACGCCTCGTTCGAGTGACCGACGCCAACGGCAGGGTCATTGATCCAGCTCGCATTTACACGGTCGCGATGAACGATTTCATGATCGAGAACGACTATGCCGAGTTGCTCGCGGGAGCCGTCTCGACCGAATTTTTGACTGTGCAGGATATCGACGCCGTGAGTGAGTACCTCCGTCGCCTGCCGCAACCCGTTCGTGGTGATGCCACGCCACGCATCCGGGCCATCACCTCAGGGAGTCTCTGATGTCGCCAGTTGAAGCACGCGTCTTCGTGAATGAGCGGGGGGTCACCGTGCCCGCCGGGGCTACCGCGCTCGATGCGGTCATGGCGTTGTTCCCCGATGATGCGGCCGGCATTGCGGCGGGCACGTTGCGGCTCACAGACAGCCGTGGACTGCCGGTGCCGGCCGACATGGTGGTCGTAGGCGGGGCCATCTTCCGCGTGGTTGCAGCGCGCGAGCGCCTCGAGGAGGCTGCATCGTGAGCGGCTCGTTGAACCCGGCCTTCGTGGAGTTCGTGCGCGCCATGCCCAAGGCCGAACTGCATTGCCATCTAGATGGCTCGCTGCGTCCCGGCACCCTGCTCGAACTATCAGCAGCTCGCGGGCTTTCGCTGCCGCACCACGATCCCGTGGCGCTCGCCCGCTGGATGCGGGTCGACGATGCGCAGAACCTCGAAGAATATCTTGCGCGTTTCGAGATCACGCTCGCCGTAATGCAGTCCTCGGCTGAAGTAGAGCGTATCGCGCACGAGCTGGTGCTGGATGCCGCACTCGATGGCGTGAAGTACGTGGAAGTCCGCTTCTGCCCGGCGTTGCACACGCGTGAGTCGCTTCGCACCGATGACGTGATGAACGCCGTGTTGCACGGCCTGTCGCGCGGCGAGAAGGAAACCGGCACCGTGGCCCGCCTCATCGTGTGCGCGCTGCGCAGTTTCCCGTGGCCCCACAGCATGGACATGGCGGAGCTGGCCGTGGCCTACCAGCACCGCGGTGTCGTTGCCTTCGACCTGGCTGGTGGAGAGCTGGGCAACCCGGCGCACGAGCATGCCAAGGCGTTCGAATACGCGCGTCACAACAACCTGGCTGTCACCGTGCACGCAGGTGAAGGTGATGGCGCCGGTTCCATTCACGAGGCGGTGCACCAGTGCGGCGCCAATCGGATTGGGCACGGAACGCGATTGCAGGAAGATGCCGGACTGGAAGCCTATCTGGTTGATCGCCGCATTGCCCTCGAGGTGTGCCCTACGAGTAACGTGCAGACGCGTGTGGTGGGGACTTTCGGTGAGCATCCCATCGAGCGTTATCGCCAACTCGGTGCGTTGGTCACGGTGAACACCGACAACACCATGATGAGCGGCGTTACGCTCACCGAGGAGTTCGTGGCGTGCGCCGAACATCTCGGCTGGTCCTTCGACACGCTGCGCGATGTGGCCCTGAACGGCTTCGAGGCCGCCTTCGCGCCGTATGCTCTGCGACAGGCGCTTCGCGCCGCTGCCGAGCGGGAGTTTGCGCAGTTGAGTGCCAATGTACCGCCGCTGTTCCTTCCAGCAACGGAGACCGCGTGAGCAACGCTGCCCCTACGACCGGCTCAACGGGAGTGTCTGCGGCCGTGAAGGCGGCCGCATATGTCCGCCAACGGGTTGGTGCCACGTGGCGTGATCCCGTCGCGGGCATTGTGCTCGGGTCGGGCCTGGGTGGGCTGGCCGACCGACTGGAAGGTGCTACGCGCATTCCTTTCTCGCATGTACCGGGCTTCCCCACCGCCACGGTGGCTGGTCACGCCGGTCAGCTGCTGATGGGCACCCTGGCCGGTCGCCCCGTCGTCATGCTGGCCGGTCGGTTTCACATGTACGAGGGACATAGTGCCGCGCTCGCCGCGTTCCCGGTGCGGGTACTGCATGCGCTCGGCGCGCCGGTATACGTGGCGTCGAACGCGGCCGGTGGCATCCGGCGCACATTCGTACCGGGCGATCTGATGCTCATTGCCGATCACATGAATCTCATGTTCCGCAACCCGCTCATTGGCCCCACCGAGCAGGGCGATGAGCGGTTCCCGGATATGTCCGACCCTTACGATCCGGCGTTGCGCGGGCTCATGCGCGAAGCGGCGGCGGCCATGAATATCCCGTTGCAGGACGGTGTGTATTGCGGCCTGCTCGGTCCGACCTACGAGACCCCGTCGGAAGTCCGCATGCTTGAGCGTCTGGGCGCCGATGCGGTGGGGATGTCCACGGTGCCCGAGGTGATCATGGCGCGCGCCATCGGGATGCGGGCGGTGGCCGTATCCTGCATAACGAACAAGGCGGCTGGCCTCTCGCACGAGAAGCTCAGCCACCAGGAAGTCATGGACGCCGGAAAGGCCGTCGCGGGCCGGTTCGAGTCGCTCGTTACGGAGTTCGTGCGGCGCCTGCCGTGACCTAACGGCGTGGCGCCGGCGACCGCGGCAAGCCTGCCAGTCGAGACTTGAAGTTCTGGAAGCTGGGCGAATCGCGGGTGAGCGAGCGAAGTACAACCGGGTTGATCTTCGCGATTTCGGCTTCGGTGGTGTGAATGCGGCTCTCTTCGACTGGATGCGAGGCAAACCACGCTTCCACCGATCCCGGGTTGCGTTCGCGCTCCCGGAGCAGGATGCGGAACATGCTGGGCATGCCACGCGGGTCGATGCCGGCGCGAGACACGTACGTCACGCCGAACCGGTCCGACTCGCTTTCATCGTCGCGACTGAACTTGGCGAAGCCGGCCTGGGCCAGCACCGATACGCCCGTGCCGGCAACGCCCTGGCAGAACGACGGGGCCAAGATGCACCCAATGCTGAGCCCCGCGTTGGCGCGCTGGGCGGCAGCCATCTGCTTCATGCTGTGGCGCTGCGTCACGTGCGCGATCTCATGGCCCAACACGCCAGCCAACTCCGACATGTTGGTGGTGCGCTCGATCAGGCCGCGGTTCACGTAGATGTGTCCGCCGGGCACCGCAAACGCGTTGATTTCTGATTGATCGACGACGTTGAAGCGCCAGGTGAGGCTGCGATCGTCGACCACGCGGGCGATGGAGTCGCCCAGCACGTTGATGTATCGCACGACTTCCGGATCGCGCACCATCGGCAGTTGCTGCTCGATCTGCTGCGCGTACTGGTTGCCCATCTGCACTTCTTCCGCTGTGCCGGGCACACAGCCAGCGAGCAGCGCGAGAACAACCGTTCCCACCGCCACGCGCAGTTGGCCGCTGTCCCTACCGGTGAATCGCACCATATTCCCTCCGTCGTCTCCTTTCTCTTATACCCGCGGCAACCGCGAGTTCCTCCGAGTCCGGTGAAGCTACTTACCCAAGCGCGTGACCTGCAGCGGCGAAAGGCCCGTGAGTGCCATCAGCGTTTCGTCGCCGAAGGTCTCCGCACCGTGGAGACGCTGCTGGCGTCGCCCCTGGAGGTCTACGGCCTGCTGGTGACCGCGGAGTTGGGGGGTGACCCGCGCGGGGCGGCCCTGCTGGAGATGGCCGCGGCCCGCGGCATCCCCGTGCAGTCGGTCAGCGAGAGTGAACTCGCCAGCGCCGCCGATACCGAAACGCCGCAGGGCGTTCTGGCTATTGCGGCCATACCGGCCGCGGAAATCCTGGCGCCCGAGGGGGCCGCGCGTTTTCTGGTGCTCGATGCCCTGCAGGATCCAGGGAATGTGGGAACGGTCATCCGGACGGCGGCCGCGCTGGGCGTGACGGCCACCCTCGCGCTGCCGGGAACCGTCGATCTCTGGAATGGCAAGGTGGTGCGGAGCAGCATGGGGGCGCTCTTTCATCATCCGGTGTGCGCCCTCAGCTGGGAGGACCTGGCGGGCTTTCTGGCCCGGCATGGGGTGGCACTCTGGGCGGCTGATATGGACGGCGATCCCCTCCCGGACGTCGCGACCGGCGTGCTGCCGGAGCGCATTGCCCTGGTCGTCAGCAACGAAGGGAGCGGGTTGTCTCCCCACGTGGCCGCCGCCGTGGCGCGTCGCCTGAGCATCCCCATGGATCCGATGGTCGAATCGCTCAACGTGGCGGTGGCCACGTCGATCGTGCTGTACGCCCTGCGCGTGGCGTCTCCGCCGGCTCAGTCGTCCTGAACGCATGCAAAGCCTGCAAGGACCACTGTCAGTCGATACCCTCGCCCTCGAGAACGTCGAGTACACCGGCGCCCTCACCAGCAGCCTGATCGGGCATCTCAGCATGACCGAGTTGCTCATGGTGATGATCCCCGTGTTCATCGTGGGGGCCTCGTTCGGGTCGTTCCTCAACGTGTGTATTGCGCGGTGGCCGCTGGACCTCAGCGTGGTGAAGCCGCGGTCGCGTTGCCCGCGCTGCGAGCGTCCCATCAAGAGCTACGAGAACATCCCCATTCTCAGCTGGCTGCTGCTGCGAGGCAAATGCGCCGGTTGTGCCCTGCCGATATCGCTGCAGTACCCTGCGGTCGAGGCACTGGTGGGGCTGCTGTGGGTGGCGTCGTTCATGTACCTCGGTGTCACGTTCGAGGCGTTTCGCGTGGCGGCCTTCAGCACGCTGCTGCTGGGCATCGCCATTACCGATGCCAAGCACTACCTGATTCCCGACGGCTTCACCGTGTCGGGGCTCGTCATGATACTGCTGTTCGCCATCCTGAACTTCTTCGTCGAAGACACCTCGCATTTCGTGTCACCCTGGAACGCCATTCTAGGGGCCTGTGTCGGCGCTGGTGCCATCACGATCATCGGCTGGCTGGCCGAAGTGATCATCAAGCGCGAGGCCATGGGGTTCGGAGATACCACGCTCATGGCCGTCGTTGGCGCGGCGGTTGGTGCGGAGCGGTCATTGCTGACCATCGTGATGGGTGCGTTCGTCGGTGCCGTGACGTTTCTGCTGATTGTGGGCCCAATCGTGAAAGTGCGCGCCAGTCGTCGCGGTGAAGAGTTTGCGTTTCCTGATGTTCCGTTCGGTGTATTCCTTGCGCCTGCCGCGCTCCTCACCTTGCTTTGGGGAGATGCGCTGATTCGCTGGTACGTCGAGCGCGCGTTTTCCGCCTGACCCACATCATGTTCCTTCCCTTCCGTTCGGCGCGGGCTTGCTCCGCGACGGTGCTGTTGTCGGGCACCGCCCTCATCGCCGCCTGTGGTGACGCTCCCAAAGCCGGCGAAGGTCCGTACGCCGATCTCGTGGCTGAGTACGTGCCCAAGATCGAAAAGGAGATGGGCCTCCCCTTCAAGACGCCACCGCGCGTCGAAAAGCGATCGCGCGACGAAGTGGCTGTTTTTGTGCGCAAGCAGCTCGAAAGCGAACGCGGACGCACGCAGGTGGCGGGGCAGGAAGCGGCGTACAAAATGCTCGGGCTCGTGCCCGACACCATGCAGTTGGGCGTGCTGCTGCAGCGGCTCCTCGAAGAGCAGATCGTGGGCTACTACGATCCCGCGACCAAGGTGCTGTATGTCGTTGATGGCGCGCCCGACGCGCTGCTCAAGCAGACGGTCTCGCACGAGCTGGTGCATGCGCTGCAAGACCAGTACGTGAAGATCGACTCCATCCAGGCGCAGGTCGACGACGGCGACCGTCAGGTGGCCGCGCAGTCGGTCCTCGAGGGACAGGCCGTGTTCATGCAGCTGCGCATCGACGCCAATGCTGGGCCACTGCTGCAGGCACCAGATGGATGGGATCGCATTCGCGAGATGATTCGCGATGGTTCGGGGGGCATGCCGGTGTTCGCGTCAGCGCCACGGGCGGTGCGTGAGGGGTTGCTGTTCCCGTATCTCGGGGGAGCCGACTTCGTGCGCCGCTTCATTGCCGTACGCCCGGAAAAGGAGCTGCTCGCCGACCTGCCGGTATCCACCAAGCAGATTCTCAACGACTCGGCCTACTTCGGTGGCGGAAGTAGCGGGCGGGATATGCCGGTCACGGTTACGCTGCCGGCGCCTACGACTGGCACGCTGCTGTTCAGCAACACGTTCGGGGAATTCGACACGCGGCTGGTGCTGGCGCAGCACCTGCGCAACGATGACCTCGCGCGACGGGCGGCGATGGGTGTGGATGGCGACCGGTACGCCGTCGTGAAGCTCACCGAGGGCGACGCTTTGGTCTGGGCATCGGCGTGGGACTCCGAGGCAGACGCGGCCGAATTTCTCGACGCCATGGGCAACGCGGCGCGTCGGCGGTACGAACTCGCGGTGGTGAATGGCGCCGACGCCTCGGTAACACGCCAGGTCGACGTGCCCGCGACATCGGCGCGTCAGGCGCGTAGCGTCACGGTCCGGTTGGAACAGGTGGGCGGGAAGTCCGTAGTGATATATATGGATCTCCCTGCCGGCGTACCGGCCCCCATCGACCCGTCGCGCATCACGTTCGACGGCCCTGACCAGGGTCGCTGACGTGGCGGGACGGTCATGACGCGTTCATGACGAGCCTTTCTCCAACTCCGCTGCCGCCAGCCGACGACTCATTGCCGGCGGCGTTGCGCATTACCCCCGACGACGAAGTGCGCCGGGTACGCCTGGTGCAGATGAAGCGGGTTGCCACCATCATGCTGGTGGTGGTGGCCATCGTCTTCGTGCTCGCGCGCGCGTATGAAGCTCGATACCCGTGGCTGGGGTACCTGCGGGCCTTCGCCGAGGCCGCCATGGTGGGTGGGATTGCCGATTGGTTTGCCGTTACGGCGCTCTTCCGGCATCCGTTGGGTATCCCCATTCCGCACACGGCCATCGTGCCCTCGCGCAAAGACCGCATTGGTACGGCACTGGGCAACTTCGTGCAGCGCAACTTCCTCACCCGCGAAGTTGTGGCGAGCAAGTTGGCGGCCATGAAGCTTGGCGAGCGGGCGGCGCAGTGGCTGGCTCGGCCGGAGAACAGTCGTCGTCTGGCGCGCGCAGCCGCCCACGGTTTGTCGGGGGCGGTTGGGGTGATGCGCGACGAAGATGTGCAGACGCTCGTCGATCGCGGTATCGTCTCGCGCTTGCGTCGCATCGAGGCGGCGCCGCTGGCCGCGAAGACGTTCGAACTGCTCACTGCCGATGGACGCCATCAGGCGTTGCTCGACGATGCCTTGCGCCTCGCGGCGCGCTTCCTCGAAGAGAACGAGGAGGTGATTCGCGAGCGCGTGCGCAAGGAAAGCCCGTGGTGGGTGCCGGGCTCCGTGGAGAATCGGCTCGGTGACAAGATCGTGAGTGGCGTTGAACGCACGCTCGTGGCTGTCGCCGCCGATCCGGAGCACCCGCTGCGCAAGCGGTACGACGAGGCCGTGGAGCGGTTCGTGGCCAACTTGCGCGAGAACCCGGAGACCATGGCGCGAGCCGAGCGCATGAAGCTCGATCTGCTCGATCACCCCGGCGTTGCGGAGTTCTCCCGCGAAGTATGGGGCGATGTGAAAGCCCGTTTGGCCAATTATGCCGAACGACTCGCCGACGAGACCGAGGCTGAGCCCGACCAGTTGGAGCGGTGGCTGGCCGGACTCGGGCAGAAAGTGCTGGAGGATCCCGCCCTTGCCGACAAGGCGAACGGCTGGGTGGTGGAGCTCGTGACCTACTCCGTGGAGCAGGCACGGGAAGAAGTCGCGAAGCTCATCGCCACGACCGTGGCGGCGTGGGACGCAAATGCCACGTCGCGCAAAATAGAACTGCAGATCGGTCGCGATCTGCAGTTCATCCGGATCAATGGGACGTTGGTGGGTGGGCTGGTGGGGCTGCTGTTACACGTCGTGGCGAAGGCACTGGCGTAGGAAGCGACGATTCGGCCGGTGCCTTGTCGGCCGGATGTGCATCAGCGTGAGGCAACAGGGCGAGGTGCAGCACCTCGTCCATGCTGCTGGCGAATGTGAAGGCCATTTTTTCGCGCACCTCTGCCGGGACATCGCGCACGTCCTTTTCGTTCCCCTTGGGCAGGATCACTTCGCGCAATCCGGCCCGGTAGGCGGCAAGCACCTTTTCCTTCACGCCGCCAATCTCAAGCACCTTGCCACGCAAGGTGACCTCGCCCGTCAGCGCCAGGTCGCGCCGCACAGGGCGACGCGAAAGCGCGCTCGCGAGGGCCAAGGTGACGGCGATGCCGGCCGACGGCCCATCTTTGGGGATGGCGCCAGCAGGGAAGTGCAGGTGCATGTCACACTCGCGGAACTCGCTGTCGGCAATGTTCAGCGCGCTCGCGCGGGAGCGCACGAACGAATAGGCCGCCTCGGTGGACTCGCGCATGACATCACCGAGTTGCCCCGTAACGGTGAGCTTGCCAATGCCGGGCATGCGCAACGCTTCGATGGTCATGAGCTCGCCGCCAGTCGCTGTCCAGGCAAGGCCGGTTACGGCACCAATTTCCGGTTCTTTCTCGGCCTCTTCCTGCGAGAAGCGCGGAGGGCCCAACAGCTCTTCAGCCCGCGCGACACTGATCTCCCACACACTCTCGTCGCCGTCGGCCTTGGCTCGCGCACGCTTGCGCATGAGGGTGGCGATGGAGCGTTCGAAGGTGCGCAGCCCGGCTTCACGCGAATAGCGGCTGGTGATGAACCCCAGCACCTGTTCGGAGATGTGCAGGTCGTCGAGCGTCAGGCCGTGATCGTCGAGCAATCGCGGAATGAGGTACCGCTGCGCGATTTCCACCTTCTCTTCGATGGTGTAGCCGGCAATGCGGATGACCTCCATGCGATCACGCAACGGACCGGGAATATCGAACAGGTTGTTGGCCGTGCAGATGAAGAGGCAGCTGGACAGATCAAACGGCAGGTTGAGATAGTGATCGACGAACGTCGTGTTCTGCGACGGGTCGAGCACTTCCAGCATCGCGGCGGTGGGGTCGCCAGACGGTCCACCACCAGACATCTTGTCGATCTCGTCGATCATGATGACCGGGTCGCGCACTTCCACACGCCGCAGCGCTTGAATGAGCAGCCCAGGCATGGCGCCGACATACGTGCGACGATGTCCGCGAATTTCGGCCTCGTCGCGCACGCCGCCAACGGAGATGCGGTAGAAGGCCCGGCCGATGCTCTTGGCGATGGCTTCGCCGAGTGAGGTCTTGCCGGTTCCTGGCGGACCGACAAGGCAGAGGATGGGGCCAGTGGGGTCGCCACCGCGCAGCTTGCGCACCGCGAGATACTCGATGATGCGTTCCTTGGCTTCGTCGAGACCGTAGTGACGCTCGCCGAGCGCCTCTTCGACCTTGGCGAGCAGGATGTCGTGGTCGTTGCCACCGCGCGTGTGCCAGGGCAACGCGAGCACCCAGTCGAGATACGTGCGCAGCACCTGATACTCGCTCGAGGCGGGCGACAGCATGCGCAGACGCTCTGTCTCGCGACGGGCTTCGGTAGCGACCTTTTCGGGGAGCTGAGCTTCCTCGATGCGACGCAGAAGGTCGACCGATTCCTTCTCGTTCGGATCGGCTTCGCCGAGTTCCGACTGAATGGCGCGCAACTGCTGCCGGAGATAGAACTCGCGTTGGTGCTGCTCGATCTTGATTTCCGTCTGCTTCTTCACGTCTTCCATGACGCGGGCGCGCGCGACTTCGCGCTCGAGCCGCGACAGGATGAACCGGATGCGCTGGCCGATGTCGAGGCGCTGGAGCACCTCCTCCTTGTCGGCGATGCGCAGGTTCATGTTGGTGGCGGCGAGATCCGCGAAACGTCCCGGGTCGGAGACGTTCATTTTGAGAATCTGCGGCACCTCGTTGGGAATACGGTCGACGAGTTCCGCGAGCGTCTCGGCCGCCGTCACCGTGCGCGCCACCAGTTCGTCCAACTCGGCGGCATCGGGCGGCGTTTCTTTGGCGCCCTGCACCTGCGCGATGGCGTAGGGCTGCACCTGATCGATCGCATCGATGGTGATGCGACGGAGCCCCTGCAACGTGATCTGCACCGTTTCACCGGGCAGATTGATGCGTTCGTGCACGCGGGCGGCCACGCCCACGCGCCCGACGAAGCGGTTGGGGTCGATGGAGTCGTCGTTGTCCCCGTTGGCCACGACGAGCGCGACCACCAGCCCCGATTCCTCGTGGGCCCGCAGCAGGGCGAGGTTTTCCGGGGCCCCCATTTGCACGGCGATCGTTCCCAAGGGGTAGACGATCGTCGAACGCAGCGCCATGAGGGGCAGCGTAGGCGGCAATTCCGCGCGGAGGATTTCCTCCTTACGCTGGCCGCGGGGCATCGTGATGGCGGGGTAGCGCGGATTCTGTGACGACACGTGGCGGGCAAGAAGAGTGACAGCGTGACCTCTCCCGGCCAATCTAGGGCGACCGGAAACGAGGGCAACGCGTGATTCCGACGCAAGTTGCGTCAAGGGAGGCCCACTTCGTCACCCCCCGGGAAAAAAACCGGTGGCGGGGGTCACGAAAGTGGATTGTCCCCCTCCCGTCCGTCCGAGGCCCGACCTGTTAGTTTGTACGACATGTTCGACGAGCTAACAGACAAACTCGGCAACGTTTTCGCCAAGCTGCGTGGGCGAGGCGTCCTGACCGAGGCCGATATCAAGGAGGGGATGCGCGAGGTCCGCCGCGTCCTCCTCGAAGCCGACGTCAATTTCGCCCTCACCCGCGAGTTCCTCGAAAAAGTCGAGAAGCAAGCGGTTGGCGTTTTGCAGCTCAAGACGGTTCAGCCGGCCCAGCAGCTGGTGAAAATCGTCCACGACGAGCTGACCGCCATGTTGGGCGAGCGGCGCGAGGGGCTCCGCATGAGCTCCGTGCCGCCCACCATCATCATGATGGTGGGCCTGCAGGGTTCCGGTAAAACCACGACGGCCGGCAAGCTCGCTCGCAAGCTCAAGCTCGAAGCCAAGAGCACGCGCCTCGTGGCAGCCGACGTGTATCGCCCCGCTGCCATCGACCAGCTCGAAACGCTGGGCAAGGCGCTCGACGTGCCCGTATACGCCGATCGCACCACGCAGGATGTGGTGAAGATCGCGAAGGCCGGTATCGAGCAGGGCGTGCGGAATCGCGATCGCGTGGTCATCGTCGACACCGCCGGCCGTCTGCAGATCGACGCCGACATGATGGACGAGCTCAAGCGGCTCAAGGCGGCGATCAAGCCCGACGAAATCCTTTTCGTGGCCGACGGCATGACCGGTCAGGAAGCGGTGAAGATCGCGCAGGGCTTCAACGAGGCCCTCGACATCACCGGCGTGATTCTCACGAAGCTCGACGGCGATGCGCGCGGTGGTGCGGCGCTGTCGATCTACGGCGTACTCAAGAAGCCCATCAAGTACATCGGTGTGGGCGAAAAGTCCGATGCACTCGAGGAGTTTCATCCCGAGCGTATGGCCGGCCGCATCCTGCAGATGGGCGACATTGTGTCGCTCGTGGAGAAGGCGCAGGAAGCGTTCGACGAAACCGAAGCCAAGAAGCTCGAGAAGAAGGTCCGCAAAGAGGGCATGGATCTCGAGGACTTCCTCACGGCGATGCGGCAGATGCAGAAGCTCGGGCCCTTCGAGAATCTCCTCAAGCTGCTGCCGGGGGTGAACCCGAAGATGCTGAAGGACGTGAAGATGGACCCCAAGCGCATGAAGCACATCGAAGCGATCGTGCTGTCCATGACGCCGCAGGAGCGCAAGAAGCCCGAGATCATCAATGGCTCACGTCGCGCGCGCATTGCGAAGGGCTGCGGGCGACCGGTGAACGAGGTGAACAAGCTCCTCGATCAGTTCCGCGAGATGCAGAAGATGATGAAGAAGATGGGTGGCATGCAGGGCGGCGGAAAAGGCGGGATGCCGCGGCTGCCATTTGGGGGTGGTGGGATGTTCGGGATGCGCTGAGGGGCGTCCCGAGGCGTGCGACTCCGGTAGCCGGTGGAGCGGGAGTTGATGAAACGGGAGTTGGTACCACGGGAGTTGATGAAACGGGAACAGCCCTACGCGTAAATGGGCCGTTCCCGTTTCCCTTTTCCCGTAGTTCCAACTCCCGTCGCACCAGCTACCGCTACAAGAGCGCGCCGCGTTTACCCCTCTGCCGGCACCACACCGTCCAGACCCGGCCACGCGGCCAGGTTGTACACCACCAGCGTCCGCAGATAGTGCCGTCCCGCGTCGCCGTGGGCCGCGAGCACGGCTTCCGCACCCTTTTTCACGGCATCCGCGTCGGCATACGGCGCTTCGAGGTCTTCGGGGAGCACGCCGTTCTCATGCTTCACGCCCATCGTGTCGAGGAACGTGATCTGGTACTGCGGCTCGAGATCGACGTACAGCAGTTGCAGCAGTTCGAGTTCATCCTGCGGCGTGAGCGCCCCGAGACGGAGCGCTTCCTTGCCAACCTTGTCGGCCGACCACGACAGCAGGGTGGCGGCACGAAAGCCGCCGCCCTTGGCGGCAATACGTTGCGCGTAGAGGGCTTTGGCGCCTTTGTGCTTCGCCAGCGCCTGGAGTACCAGCCACTGGCGACGATCCAGTGGCAGTGATTTGAACGGAGAAGGGATCTTGGCCATGGCCGAAAGTTACTTCTTCAACGTCGCTGCCGCGCCTGCTACGGCCATGCGTTCCATTACTCGGGAGGCGATTTGGTCGGCCAGTTCATCACCGGCCAACAAGGGCGAGGCTAGTCGTCCCATGACCGGCGGCGGGCCCGCTGGTACACCCGACTGCCGACGCTGCGCCAGACCGTCGGCCGCCTCCTGACAGTCTACGCCAGTGGCGATTTCGCGCAGCAACCCTTCGTGGATGTCATACACCAGGCCGTGCAGCAGGGGGCGCTTACCCTTGGCCCACGCGTTCTGAATGATTGGCGTTTCCGACAGGTGATACAGCTGCTCGAGCACGTTGAGCTCCACCACACGATCGAAACGCGCCTGCTCGTCCTCGATCTGGTCCAACTCGGGCCGGTTCCACCGCACCACGTTGCGTATGGGCTGCAGCCAGAGGTCTACCAGGCCGTAGCTCTGCGTGCCCATGGCAGCCTTCACACCGCCGCAATTGTAGTGGCCGGTGACGATGACGTGCTTCACGTCGAGTACTTCCACTGCATACTGCAGAACGCTCATAGCGTTCAGGTCGCTCGGCAACACCACGTTGGCGATGTTGCGATGCACGAACAGTTCGCCCGGCTCCGTTCCCGTCACCACATTCGCCGGCACGCGGCTGTCCGCGCACCCGATGTAGAGAAACAGTGGTTCCTGACTGGACGCCCGCTTTTCGAAGTACTCCGGGTCGGCCGCTTTCATGGCGGCGGCCCACTCACGGTTGTGCTGAATGATCTTGCGGAAATTCTCCATGACGGGCTCCGGTCAGTGCGCAGGCGTGAGGTCGGTCTCGGGAATGCCCACGAGCCGGTAGTCGATGTTGCGGTTACGGGCGGTTTCGCGGAACGACAACAGCGCTTCGAGTGCGTCGTAGTCGAAGCGTGCGGTCTTGCGGCCGTCGATCTCCACTCGGCACCCAGGCGGCAGCGCGTCGAGTGTTTGCATGAGATTCGACTTGCTCAGGAACGTGACCTGGTCGGGCAGCACGTAGCGCGTGAGGATGGCCCCCGGTGGGCTCACTTTGGTGAGCGCCGGGCGGCGCATGTGTTCCGCGATGATGTAGCCGATACCCACCACCAGCCCGATGCCGATGCCACGCAACAGGTCGGTGAAGAGAATCGCGATGATGGTGATCGCGAAGGGGATGAAGTGCGACCAGCCCAGATGCCACGCGCTCTTCCACAAGGCGGGCGTGGTGAGCTTGAATCCAGTGACGAGCAGGATGGCCGCCAGCGCTGCCAGCGGAATGCGGTTGAGCATCGGGGCGAGCGCCAGGACCGCGATGACCAACCACGCGCCGTGCACCACGGCCGACAGACGCGAACGGGCGCCAGCGTCAACATTGGCGGAGCTGCGCACGATCACGCCGGTAACGGGTAGGCCACCGAAGAAGCCGGACAGCATGTTGCCAAGGCCCTGCGCAAACAACTCGCGGTTGGCCGGGGCATCGCGCTTTTCGGGGTCGAGCTTGTTGGTGGCCTCGAGGCTGAGCAGCGATTCGAGGCTGGCCACAATGCCGAGGGTAGCGGCCAGCATCCATACTTGCTGGTCGCCCAAGGCGCTCCAGTCAGGCCGCGTAATCTGCGACAACACGCCGCCCACGCCCGTTGTGGGGAGGTTCACCAAGTGCGTGCCGCGGATGGCAAATGAGGGCTCGAGTGCCAACAGCAGTTCGTTGAGGCCTACGCCCACCAACACGGCGGCAAGTGGCGCGGGAAACAGCTTGATCTTGGCCATGGGTGACTTGGGCCACCACACCATGAGCGCCACGCCAAGCAACGCCACCGCGATAGCCCCCGGCTGGATCTGCTGCAGTGCCGAGCCGATGGCGCCGAAGGTGTTTTCACCAGACGGTCCTACGAACGCGAAATCACCTTCGTAATCGGCGTCGTAGCCCACGGCGTGCGGGATCTGCTTGAGGATGAGCGTGAGGCCGATGGCGGCCAGCATGCCCTTGATCACGCTCGACGGGAAGTAGTACCCAATGACGCCCGCTCGGGCGAGACCGAGGGCAATCTGAATGGCTCCGCCCAGGATGACCGCCGGCAAGAAGCGCGGGAAGCCGCCCACTTGGGCGATGCCCGCCAGCACGATGGCTGTGAGTCCGGCCGCCGGGCCACTCACCATGAGTGGCGAGCCAGAGGCGAAGCCCACCACGATGCCACCCACGATGCCGGCAATGACGCCGGACAACAGCGGAGCACCGGAGGCGAGCGCAACACCAAGGCAGAGGGGAAGAGCGACGAGGAAGACGACGACCGAGGCCGGAATGTCGTCGCGCCATGTGCCGAACAAGGAGGGGCTCGACACGGCAGGCGTCGAGGGAGAAGCGGTGGGCATGGTCATGCGCGGGGACGGGGACGCACCACGGGGAGATACGGGAGCCTAACGCCCCGCACGCATACGCGCCAAGTTGGTACTGCGCTGGACCAGACTGACCATTCCGAACCCATGCCCACGGCCGTCCATGCTACGATTCGCTTCCCGGTACTCTGCTCGAGCCATTCGTCCTCTGCTTGCGCGTCTCGTCCTGTTGGGCGGGGGCGTGTCGCTGGCGTTTGCGGGGTGCACCAAAGCACCAGCGTACGATGTCGTCATCCGCAACGGCACCGTGTACGACGGCTCGGGTAGCGCGGGCGCGGTCGCCGACGTGGCCATTCTGGGGGATTCGGTAGTCGCCATTGGCACGGTGCCAGAGACCGGGCGAACCGAGATCAACGCCGCTGGCATGGCCGTGGCACCCGGCTTCATCAACATGTTGAGCTGGGCCACCGAGTCGCTCATCGAAGACGGACGAAGCCAGGGTGACATCCGCCAAGGTGTGACGCTCGAAGTCATGGGCGAAGGAGAGTCGATGGGACCCGTGTCCGATACGCTGCGCGCGGACATGCTGTCGCAGCAGGGCGACATCACCTATCCCATCACGTGGCGCACCTTGCGCGGGTATCAGGACTCGCTCGTGGCGAAGGGCATCAGCACCAACATCGCGTCGTTCATTGGCGCAACCACTGTGCGCATCAATCACGTGGGGTGGGATGATCGCGAGCCTACGCCGGCGGAGCTCGAGGCCATGCAGGCGGAAGTACGGCAGGCGATGGAAGAAGGGGCGCTCGGCGTGGGTTCGTCGCTCATCTACGCGCCCGCCTTCTATGCCAAGACGCCCGAACTGATTGCGCTCATGAAAGCCGCCGCGCCGTACGGCGGGATGTACATCTCGCACATGCGCAGTGAAGGTGCGCGGCTCGAGGAAGCGGTGGAGGAGCTCATCACCATTGCGCGCGAAAGCGGCGCGCGGGCAGAGATCTATCACCTCAAGGCGGCCGGTGAAGGCAACTGGCCCAAGATGGCGAAGGTGCTGGCCCGCATCGACTCGGTACGTGCGAGCGGACTCGACATCACCGCCGACATTTACCCGTACACTGCTGGCGCAACGGGGCTCGACGCGGCCATGCCGCCGTGGGTGCAGGAAGGCGGCTACGCGGCGTGGGCCAAGCGCCTGCAGGATCCGGCCATTCGCAAGAAAGTCGCGCAGGAAATGCGTACACCTACCGACCAGTGGGAAAGCCTGTTGCTCGCAGCGGGTTCGCCCGAGCGCGTGGTGTTGGCCGGGTTCAAGGCCGACTCGCTCAAGCAGTACACGGGCAAAACGCTGGCCGCGGTCGCGAAGCTGCGTGGAACCTCACCCGAGGAAACCGCGATGGACCTTGTGGTGAAAGACGGCTCGCGCGTGGGCACCATTTACTTCATCATCAACGAAGACAACATCGCCGCACAGATCAAGAAGCCGTGGGTAAGCGTGGGCTCGGATGCGGGTTCGATGGCGACCGAGGGCAAGTTTCTCAAGAGCAATACGCATCCGCGGGCCTACGGCACCTTCGCGCGCTTCCTCGGCAAGTACGTGCGCGATGATAGTGTCATTACGCTGGCCGAGGGCATTCGGCGACTGACTTCACTGCCGGCGACGAACTTGCGCATCAAGCGCCGCGGCTCACTCAAGCCTGGAAACTTCGCCGACGTGGTGATCTTCGATCCGGCTACCATTCGTGATCATGCCACGTTCGAGCAGCCGCACCAGTATGCGACTGGCGTACGCGACGTGTTCGTGAACGGCGTGCAGGTGCTCAAGGATGGCGAGCACACCGGGGCCAAGCCCGGACGCGTGGTGCTCGGGCCGGGAGCCAAGAGATGAGCGAGGAGCGCAACAGCACGGCCGAGCCGGCGGAGTCCGGCGTTACGACACGGCGCGAATTTCTGCAGCACGGCGTCATGGCCGTTGCCGCTTTGCCGCTGGTGTCGAAGGCGGTGCCGATGGCGGCGCCGTTTGTGCACGTCGCTGGTCGGCAGGAGTATGATCTCGTGGTACGCGGTGGTGTCGTGTTCGACGGCCTTGGCGGTGCGGGGCGCGAAGGGGATGTGGCAGTTCGCGACGGACGCATCAGTGCCGTGGGGACCAAGCTCTCGGCGCGAGGGCGTACGGAGGTGGACGCGCGCGGTATGGCCGTGACGCCGGGCTTCGTAGACATCCACTCGCATGGTGACGGCAACCTGCGTGAAGACCCGCGCGCAGAATCGGTCGTGCGTCAGGGCATTACCACCATCGTGGTGGGCGCCGATGGGGGTTCGCGTTTCAGCGGGGCTCCGGGCAAATCGTTCGTGGACTGGGAGCGTGAACTCAACGCCATCAAACCGGCGGTGAACGTGGCCTCCATGATCGGGCTGGGGAGTGTGCGCGGCGCCGTGGTCGGAGAAGCCGACCGCAAGGCCACGGCCGAGGAACTCTCACGCATGACCGCCATGGTGGCACGCGCGCTGGGCGAAGGGGCGTGCGGAGCGTCGACCGGGTTGGAATACACACCGGGAGCGTTCGCGCCGTTGGACGAACTGATTGCGTTGAGTCGACCGTTAGCCTCACGCGGCTTGCCGTACGCCACCCATATGCGCAACGAAGATGATCAGTTGCTGGAGGCCATCGACGAATCGATCGCCGTGGCTCGCGGCGCGCGGTGTGCGTTGCAGGTATCGCATCTCAAGCAACAGGGTACACGCAACTGGCCCAAGCTCGAGGCCTCGCTGGCCCGCTTGCGCGACGCGCGTGCGGCCGGCATTGACGCCTGGTTCGATGTGTATCCTTACGAAGCGTACCAGACCGGGCTTTCCAATTTGTTTCCGGTGTGGGCGCGCGACGGCGGCGATGCGGCGTTTCTCAAACGACTCGATGATCCCACCACGGCAGCGCGCATCAAGACCGAAACGCTGAGCAAGGTTGAACTGATTGGCGGCTGGGACAACGTGCAGATTGCGCGCGTCGGCAATGCCGCCGACCGCGATGCCGAAGGCAAGCGGTTGGGCCTCTGGGCCAAGGGGCGCGCCGAAGATCCGTATGATGCGGCTGTTGGTTTGCTACGCCGCAATGCGGTCGATGTGGGTATGCTGGGCTTCGCCATGAGCGAGGCGAACATCGACCGATTGCTGGCGCACGAGTACGGCATGGTGTGCAGCGATGGCGGCGGCTTTGCCATTGATGGGCCCACGCGTCGTGGCAGTCCGCATCCGCGCGGGGCAGGGACCATGCCGCGCGTGCTGGGGCGCTTCGTGCGTGAACGGAAGGCGCTGCCATTGGCCGACGCCATTCACAAGATGTCGGCGCGCACGGCCGACCGCGTGCACCTGCGCGACCGAGGGCGCATTGCCATTGGCATGGCCGGCGACCTCGTGGTACTCGATCCGGCCACGGTGGCCGACCGCGCGTCGTTCTCCAACCCGTTTCAGTACCCCGTGGGCATCCCGGTGGTCGTGGTCAACGGGGTGGTGGTGGTGCGGGATGGCCAGCATCTCGCGACGCCCGGTCGGGTGCTGCGGGCGGGGTAGTACCAGCTCCTGCCGATAGCCCCTCAACGCGGGGCGGGATGAGGCGTAGCTTACACGAGACCGGCGAAAGGCCGGTCGCTCCCTCAACCGACCTGTCGCATGAATCGCCGTCCCGTCCCGGTCCTTGTGGCCCTGCTCGGAGTGGCCCCCGCGCTTGCAGGGGCCCAACCTGCGCGAACCGCCGCCCGCCCCGTGGCCGCGCCCCCCAAGGCGCCCTACATGGCGTCGGTCGACAACAATCTTTTCCGTGGTATGGCCTACCGGCAGGTGGGGCATTCGCGCGGTGGCCGTGTCACCACGGTAACCGGTGTGCCGTCGCAGCCCAAGACGTTCTACATGGGCGTCGCCAGCGGCGGCCTCTGGCGCACCACC
>ERZ1645185.46-NODE-46-length-54992-cov-6.612447_pt1 | contig 54992 bp, 41 predicted proteins | sample MGYA00575351_ERZ1645185 | MGnify/ENA primary metagenome ERZ1645185 (study PRJEB40838, sample SAMN11284767) | freshwater sediment metagenome | isolation source: river sediment | host: Sediment | place: India: Jana village, Kanpur | collected 2015-12-17 ... | reverse complement strand
CCACCGCATCAGTTCCGTGGTGTCGATCGGCGGTTGGCCGGTGGGGCCCGCGGGCGCTCCGCCGCCCCCACCGCCGCCACTGCCGCCGCGGTACTTCGCGCCGATCTGCGCCTCGCGCTCTTTCATGGCGTAGTAGGCTTCCGTGCCAGCGACTGGCGCCTTTCCGCCCGGACGTGCGGCCTCGAGCAGCGTCGGCGCGTCGTCCGCGGACACGCCCGCACTGATCAAGCTGCGGATGGCGTCACTCGGATTCGGCGTCTGCAGCGCTTGGCCGATCATGCGGCGCTTCTGTTCTTCCGCATAGGCCGCATTGGTCGCGGCGGAGCGCGTCTCCTGCGACTGTTTGAACTCCGGCGTTTCGTTGCGATCGAGAAAGAAGCCACTGCCCAAATCGGTGTAGCGAATGGAGTCTTGCACCGCCACGCTCGAGCCGTCGGCCAACCCCGGCACCGCAAACGACGACGATGCCGGCATCGTCCCTTCGCGGATACCCGCGCCGTGGAGCTGCGCCTTCGTCAGCGCCAAGCCCACACGCCGCGCAATGGCCGCGTCCGCGTCGGCGGCGTCCTGGCGTTGGCGGAGCCGGGTCGCTTCCTGATCCTCCTTCCGCCCGCGCAGGAACTGGCTCAGTCCATCGAGCGCCCCCGCGAAGCCGCTGTACGACCCATATCCGCTCATGGTTGGCATCCGCCCCTCACGCACACGCCGCAAGAGCGGCGGCCGCAGGGAGATGCGCCATGAGGAACGCGTCGAGGTCCGCGCGCCGGTACAGCGTAACGCGCGCGGAAAGGCGCAGGCAGCGCGGCCCGGAGCCGTTGCGTTGCCAGCCGTCGAGCGTGCGCACGCTAACGCCGAGGTAGGCCGCAGCATCGCGACGTCGGAGGACGGGAGGAGTGATTGCAGGAGCCACGATCAGAGCGGTTGAGGGGACACCGCTCCTCTAGTCACGCACCCCCGCAGGTGTCCATAGCGGTGAGGCGCGAGAAAGAGCAACGAAGCGCCCGCAGCCTCGCAGCGAACGTCTGCTACGGAACGCCGAGATTCCAGAACTACACACCGGGGGGCGCCGGGCGACTTACAACCAAGTGCACAGCAGGACTTGCAACGCATCACGGCAGCGAAAGCGCTCGCCGTCCGGGAACTCTAGCCAGCAAACCATGCCAAAGGTTAGTTCGCCGCGTCACCATCACGTCAGCAGGACGGGCCGGGACCATCGTTGACTGCAGGAATACATCTTGCAATGAGTTGTTGATCGTGTCACGTTCCGTGTCACTGGATCGTCAGAACGCGTGTAACCCGAGTAAATTTGGTAGTTTAGACGCGTCACTATTCTCGCAACAGGCCGAGCTATGCCACAGCAAGCACCGTGGTCATCAACCCATCCCTTTATCGGCTTCGAGCTGAATGTAGAGACGATTCCAGCCGAAACGTGGGCGCTGCTGGGAGAGTGCTCCTCGAAGCTGGACCATATCGCAAATATCCCCCTCAAACCGAAGGTGCAGGCTCGACTCAGCCGGATATATCTGGCACGCGGCGCGCACGGCACGACCGCGATCGAGGGTAACACCCTGTCAGAGAAGGAGGTCGTGCAGCGAATTGCCGGCAAGCTACCGCTCCCGGATTCGCTCGAGTATCACGGCGCGGCGGTTGACAACATCGTAAAGTGCTACAACGAGATCATTGCCCGACTGGTCGATAACCGAACCAGTCCTGTCTGCAATGGCGATATCGCGAAGATGAATCGCGAAGTGCTCGAAGGGCTTCCGGTAGAGGATGGCGTGACCCCCGGCGAGTTTCGCTCCGGTGGGGTCGGCGTGGGAAACTACGGCGCTCCGGAGAGGCGCCATGTGGAGGAGCTCATGGACCGCTTCTGCCGCTGGATGAACAACGAGGTATGGGAACAGCAGAACAACTTTCCACGGCATACGTTCACGATTCTGAAAGCCATTGTGGCTCACGTGTACTTCGCCTGGATTCATCCCTTCGGCGACGGAAATGGGCGAACTGCGCGACTTATCGAATTCGACATTCTTACCCGCCACGGTGCGCCGCCGATGAGCGCGCACGTTTTATCCGACTACTACAATCGAACGCGTCCGGAGTACTATCGTGCTCTTGATCGAGCGCGCATGGGCATTCGGCACTTCGTCGCGTACGCGGTTAAAGGTCTCGCGGAGGGTCTTCGCGAGCAGCTCACCCTCATCCTCCGATACCAGGTGCATTTGGCGTGGGAAAGTTTTGTGAGCGAGCGATTTAAGCGACTTCCCAGCTCCGCGCCGAACAACCGTCGACGCCTACTTGCCATCGAGCTGGCGGGCAAAGATCGGCCTCAGCCAATACGAAAGCTCCCCGAGCTCTCCGTCGAACTCGCCGCACTGTACGGGACGGAACAGCGCAAGGTTCAACGCGACGTCAACAACCTGATCCGTCTCGGGCTCGTTCGCAGGCAAGGCGGCGGTGTCGTGGCTGCAACTGATGCCGTGCGCAGCTTCATTCCGTTCAATCGGCGGGTGACTAGTGCTCCGGAGATTCCGACCGCCGTATAACGGTAGGTGTCTCGTTCACCATAAACACCCGGCGCTACCACCGGCGACGTGTTGCCGCCAAGATTTCGCCGACGCGCGCGCGACCGGCTTAGCCTAGCGCGGTTGAAGTTCGACCTCTCGTGTCACCAGCTAGGTCGCCCATTTTCAACACCGAAGTGTCAACGCCCCGCTGTTCGGCGGGGAGTCGGTGTTGGTGAGCGGAAGGTCTAGCGGTCTGGCGGATTGTTTGCGACTACCTGCTTGATCTTAGCGTCCGCAGCATTCATGATCGCGACGAACTGCCCCAGCTGTGATGATCGAGCCTGAGCTCGCACGTCTCCACATGCGGACTGACGCAGTCGATACGCCTACGGTAGCCGCGCTCTATCGTCAAATACCGACGCGTGATGTTGGCCGTTAGGCTGCTTGAAGAGACACGCAGGAGGCGTTGATCGATGCGCGTGCGAGCCGCGCCGACCAAAAACAACGTGAGTTTGTGAACGCGAGGCTAGCAAATTCACTGTACCTCAGTGCCTCGGTGTCAGAGGCGCTCGAAAACGCGAACACAATGCTTGCGCGCGCTGTCTTGGGTGCTATTCCCGAACGACGTGAGTGTAGCGGAAATCAAACAGCATCGGGAGCAATTGCAGGCTGCTGTTGAAACTGTTCGTGAGGCGATGGTCGCCGACTTGTCGCGAGGCGATTTCTCGTAAGGGAACGACAAACAGCCGGCGCCCGAGTAGGGACGCCGGCCGTTCCTGTCTACTCTTCGCGAGCACGCCCGATCATGCCTCGGATCTCATCCAGTTGCCCCTGCACCCGTGCGGCGATATCGGCGATCTGCTCTCTATGGGGCACCGTCGGAAGTTGGCTGGGCTTCCCGTCTTGCCCTGCAGCACGACGCGCCGCCCCCCCGTCGCAACGCGTGGACGCTTTTGCTGCCCGACAATTAGGGCAATGCACGGCCTGTCTTCGACATGGCGTGAAGCTGTCCCCGCAGCCACGGCAGCGTTTCGGCCATCTTTTTCGGCGCTTGCAGGCGGCATCAAATAGTCGATTCTGCAACTCAACAGGAAGGTCTTTGCTCCCGCCAATAGCGCCGCAGCTACTCAATGCGCCCGTTGCCTCAGCGGCGAGCCACGCATCGAGGGAAGTACAGTGTTTGGCATCGCGCGCGGCCTCAACCGCACGGGTGGCCTCGGCCACGCACGCATCGAATGCAGCGGACCAAGCGTCGGCTTTCACTTTCCATGCCCCATTGTAGCGGTCAGGCCCTTGGTAGTGGTCCTCGGCGACCCAGTGGACCAACACGCACGCACGCGCGCACAAGAGATCCAACACCAAGTCGCGAAGCGTGTCGGACAAGCGGACCACGCCTATTCGGTTTTCACACCACTCGCGGAACCACAGCTGACCGTCCGCCCCGAATGGCGGACGGGCGGACGGGACGTCATCACCGTATTCGGCAGAACTCCACATACAGGCTCCGGAAGAGGTTGGCCACGTGCAGTAGACAAGGCGAAGGTAGAGTCTGTTTGAGCTTACCGCAAGTGGTAAGTTGCCATTTTCGGTAAGCCCACCCACATTTCAGTATGCAAATTCGTCTCGCGCAACTTATGGCCGAACACGGCATCGCCAACGCGCATGACCTTTCGAAGCGCTCCGGCGGCCGTATTCCGATCACGACCGCCTATCGGCTCGTGGCGAACGAGGGCAAGCTCGATAAGCGCCTCTCGGCGTTGCTTGAAGCGCTCTGCGAGGTGTTCGACGTCGAGCCGTGTGAGTTGCTCGCGCGCGAAAAGCCGAAGCGCCGGCGGGGCGGGTGAGTAGCCGACGAGAACAGGAGCGTCTCGTACGGCGCGTCATGTGGGCGATCGTGGTGGCGCTGTTCGCCATCGTCTACACCTGCGGGCGCATGAACCCGGACCAGGATATTGAGGACCTGTCGGGGGAACAGTTCGGGGGAGTCACCGCGCACGCCCATGAGGTTGCTTGAAGGCACACGAGCGCGGGCGCACTGTCTGGAACACACGAGAACGGGAGGCGCAATGCGAGTGGGAATAGCACGCACAGGGCTGGCGCTCGGGCTCGGGCTCATCGTCGGAGAGGTCGCACTCGTCACGACAGACCGTGGCGTGTTGATATCGGAGCGACGCGTGAAGCCCGGTGAGTCGTACGTCGTGGAGGAATGGGGCAACCTCGGCGCCGGAAGCGGGTCGCTGTACTGCCGCTATTTCACGGGGCGCGCAGTGGCGGGCATCGTGTACCACTATTCGCCAAATGGCATGTTCGGCCGGCGCGCGTGCCCGTTCCTCTTGGAACCGGCTTAGCGCAAACGGAATAAAGGCCGCCCACCGATGACAAGGCGCGTGCCGCGTGCCAATGTTCAAAATGATGAATTCACAATCGAATCAAGGCACCGCCTACGCTTGGCTGGCAACGGTGGCCGTACTTCTCTTGGCGTTGTATCCTCGGACACAGGGGCCAGTCGAATACCTGCCTGGGGTTGCCATGGATATGGTGGCGGCTCTATCGGTTATCTGGGCCACGAAGTACGCGGCGGAAAACATCGCTGAGATTCGAGCCGTACGTGAAGCGGAGGCGCGACCGATACTCGCCATGACGCTTCTACGGGATCAGTCATCCAAAGGTGACGAATATGCGCGCGCGGTCCTACATAACCTTGGCAAGGGGGCGGCCCTGAACGTCACGGCCTGGCTCTGGGAACAGGACGAAGATGGCTTTATGTACCGCAGCACGCCAATCGATTTCGGGCGCTTTTTGCGAGCGAACGATCATCCAGACGCGCTTCTTCCAATTGCGATTGTAGCTTTTCGAAGTGAAGCGCAACGCTTCATCGCTATTGAGGTCGAGTACAACACCGTGATTGATGCGCCCGCCCACCTACGCTGGCACTTCGAGACGACCGAACACACGCTGCACTTGAACGAATATCGAGGCACCAACGTGCCACCGTTTGATGCAAAGGGGACTGAGATCCTGAAACAATGCCAGAGGCTTCTGGTCGAGTCGCCGTCGCTTCGCGGAGCGCGTTTCGAAGTGGTCGCGAACACCGGGGAGATACGACTTTACTGTCCCGATGGCTACTCGGATGAGAGGAAGCTTAGCGCAGCCTCTCGTGTCGGCGACTGGGTTGCATGTGCGCGCGGAGCAATCGCACATAATGTCAAGCGTTTGGACTCAGGCGAGCCAACCGCGAACGCCTAGCCTCACCCCACCCGCTCCAACCGCGGCGCCAGCGGCAACACCTTCGCGGTCTCGCCGCTCAGATACTGCGCGATCGTGGCCGCAATCTTGTCCGCCGCGGCGTGGGTGAGCTCCTCCGGGACGTCGCCGTACTTGCTCGTCATGCTGTCCAGCTTGTGCCCGATCAGCGCTGCAATCACGTGATCGCCGTACCCGAGCCGCCGCGCCGTCGTGGCGAAGGAATGGCGGAGGTCATGCAGACGCACCGTCGCACCGACCGCGTGACGTACGGCGCCCCAGAGGTGCCGCGTCTCCGCCAGGTGCGCACCCTTCTTTGCACCGGGGAAGACGTAGGGGTTGCCGTCTACTTCGGTTTGCGCCTTCAGCAGCGCAACTGCCGCTGATCCGAGGGCACGCACGCTGCGGCCCGTCTTGGTGTCCGCCAGAATCGCCACCCTGTGGGGCAGATCGAGCGCATCCCACCGGAGCGCCAACGCCTCCTGTTCACGCCACCCCGTGAGCGCGAGGAAGCGAAGCACCGCCGCCGCGGTCGGGTTGGCCGGTACGAGTGATGGTGTCACGCCGCCGTTGAGGTAGCCCCCAGCGGGCAGCAGAAAGGGCGCGCGCGCCTTGTAGGGGCCCCGCTTCCGCTCGGTTGTCGGCTTCTTCTTTGACGAGACCCCGCGCGTCTTGCCAACCAGAGCTGGAGCAGGCGGGAGGCCGCACAGCAGGGACACCGAGAACGCGGAGCCCATGCGTTGATACTCCTCGACCGTGAGCGAACGCTTTCGCGTCTGTTCCGGATAGCGCTCGATGCATTCCCGCGTGCAGGGGTTGGAGCCCTTCGGCCGGTACTTTCGCTTTTCGGCCCACGTGCAAACCGCCATGAGCAGGTCAACGCCGCGGTTCGCGACCATCGGCGTTGCTTTGCGCCCCTCATGCCACTGCATGACATGCTCTTCGCTGAGCGCCCCGATGCGAAGCGCCCCAAATGTCGGCGCGAGCGAGGCGCGCCAGAGGCGACGGTACTCGGTGACCGTGCGCGGCTTCCGTTTTGTTTCGCGCTCTTCGAAGAAGCCCTTTACCACGTCATCAAGCGTCGTCTTCTGACGCTCCGCCGCTACGTTCTCCGGCTTGGTGACGATCCGCTTCCGTTCAAGCGCCGCGTCGCGCGCTTGCGCCGGGGTGAGGGTCGGATAGTCACCAAGGTTCTCTCGCCGGGTTCGGAGGTCGCCTCGTACTCGGTACTTGAGCACGAACACCTTTCGCCCGCTGGCGTACACCCGCACGCCGAACCCCTTCACTTCGTCATCCCAGGCAAAGTAATCGGCCGCCTCGAGCTTCAGGGCGTCAATGGTGCGCTTCGTGATGTGGACGGCCGGACGCGCGCTAGAGCGGGGCATAGTCGGGGCAGTGAGGGGCAAATCGCCGGTACCACGCCGGAACCACAAGTCGTACAGGAACCACATTCGGAACCAGCGAACGGGAACCGGCGAGAATCTCCGGACACGAGAATTTGTGCAGTTCTCGTCTGTACGAGAATAACGAGGAATCTACGGGAATTCTCCAATAGGTCAATGCGACTTTATGGGGTTCAGGGGGTCGCGGGTTCGAATCCCGCCGTCCCGACTGTGTAAACGAAAGCCCGCTAAGAGCTTAGCTCTCGGCGGGCTTTGGTTTTTAGGGCCAGCACCACACGGCAGCGTACACGTTGGCCTACATACCGCCTACACTGTCATCCGGAACCCCGCGCCCCTCGAGGGCCCGCGCCACGGCGCTCAACAGCGTTTCGCGCGTAAACGGCTTGGCAATGATGGGACCGGTTCGGCGCAATTCGTCCAACGCGTCATCATCAAGCCCCGCGTAGCCCGTCATGAACACCACCGGCAACGCCGGTCGCGCGGCGCGCAGCAGCCGCGCCAACTCGAGCCCGTTCGCGTTCGGCATGAGCACATCGGTGAGCACCAGGTCGATCGCTTCAATCGACTTGCCCACCAGCGCCGTGGCCGCGGCACCGTCTTCGGCATCGAGCACGCGATAGCCATGCTCGCGCAGCATGCGGGTGGCAAACTGCCGAATACTCGCGTCGTCCTCGGCGAGCAGAATCGTTTCGCCGCTGCCGGCCACATCACTATCCGCAGCAGAGCCGCTTTCGAATGTCGAGGTTTCCGGGAACCAGACCCGGAACGTCGTGCCACGGCCCACCGAGCTCTCAACTTCGATCGCGCCATCGTGGCGCGCCACGATACCCTGTACGACGGCGAGTCCGAGGCCACTGCCTTCGTTCACCTCTTTCGTGGTGAAGAACGGTTCGAACAGTTGATCGAGCGACTCGGGGGCAATGCCAGTGCCATGATCCTCAACGGCCAGGACCGCATACCGACCGGCGGGAAGTACCTGCTCACCAATGGCGCGCGCCGCGTCGAGCGTTTCGCCCGCCAGCGTGATGACGATGCGCCCGTCTTGAGGCTTCGCGTCGCGCGCGTTCTTCACGAGATTCACCAAAAGCTGCTCCACTTGCCCCACATCGGCGCTGATGTGCGGCACGGCAGCCTCGGTGGAGAACTCTACCGCAATGGGTGCACACAGCTGCTGCAGGCTGCGCAGGTTCTCTCGTACCACCGTCTCCAGTGATGTTTCCGTGAGCGCCGTATGGTGCTGCCGCGCGAAGGCCAGCAACTGGTGCGTGATGCCCGCCGCTCGGCGCCCGGCGCGCACGACTTCGCCCAGGTCGGCCTGCGTGCGTTCGTCGTGTTGCGTGGACAATTGCGCCAGTTGGGCAAAGCCAAGCACCGTGGCCAGCGCATTGTTGATTTCGTGGGACACGCCGCCGGCAAGACGGCCGAGACTGGCCATGCGCCGAGTCGCTTCGAGACGCTGCTCGAGACGGTAGCGTTCGGCGAGTTCGCGACTCAACGCATCGGTGCGTTCGGCCACGCGAATTTCGAGATCGGCGCGAGAGGCTTCGAGATCGGCCGTACGCTCCCGAACCAATGCGGACAATTGCTGTTCGCGCGCGCGCGCGCTGGCCAGTCGCCAGCGTGTGAATCCAACGGCGCCCAGCAACGCCAGCGCACCGAGCAACGGGAAGAACCACACGCGCTCCGTGACGGACTTCGGCACGCGGATGTGCACCACTGCCAACGTCGGTTGCCAGTGGCCATCTTCGCCCGCCACCCGGATTTCCAGTCGGTAGTCGCCGCCCGTGAGCGGGCCGAAGGTAATCGTGCGGCGACGTCCAGCGTCAATCCACTGCTCGTTGATGCCGATGATGCGGTACTGTGCTCGCACTCGATTCGGCACCAAGGCATTGGTCGCGGCAAAGCGAACTTCGATGCGGTCAGGGTGACCAACCGCCATCACGGAATCGAGTCGCAGGGTCTCGAGGCCATCGACCGCAATGCGCTCCACGTGTACCTGTGGGGCGACGGTATCCAAGACAACAGCGCGTGGGTCGAAGACCACGGGGCCGGCATACGTCGGCAGCCAGATCTGTCCTTGTCGATCGCGAAAGAGTTGGCTCTGATAGTCGGCGTTGATGTCGGTGGTCGGCAGCCCGTCAGCACGATCGAACTCGCGTACCGAAACAGACCTCGGGTTGCGGTCGGCTGCCTCGATAAGCTCCGCCATCGACACGCGCATAAGCCCGGTGCGCGACGTAAGCCACAAATAGCCAAACCCATCGTCGATGATGCCGTTGATGCCGCGGTTGAGGCGGGAGTTGGCATCGTCAAATGACGTCACGCGCTCGTCGCGCAACATGAAGAGCCCGGAGTCGGCCGTGGCAATCCACAGAACCCCGCCCGCTTCGTGTACGGCCATCACGTTTTCGTCTGTCAGCCCCTCCGACAGAGCGTAGCGGCGGCGTGTGGCCCCCTCGCCGATGGAAAGAAACGGACCGCCAACGACGAGGCGCCCCTTGCTGTCACGCATGATGACGCGCGGCTCGTCGGTGTAGCGAAGCCCGAGATCGCGATAGAGCGAATCAACCTGTCCGTTCCGCGCGCGCAGCAGACCGCGCGCCGTGTTGTTGTACGTCCACCCGTCGGTGTCCTGATACAACCCGTAGGCCGCCATCTCGGGAAGGCCCACGCTAGCCGTAATGTCGACCGCACGATTGCGCGTCAGCGACCAAAGACGACCGTCGTCGTCGGCCACCAGCATTCCGCCCTGCACACCAGGCCAAATCGAGGCCGCCGATCTGTTCACCAGTCCGCTGAACATCGGTCGCCAACGCTCACCGTCGAACCAGGCAACCTGCCCGTCGTCGGCGCTCATCCACGGCGTGCCGTCGGCGTCGCCGCGGATGGCCCACGTCCCGGTAATCGTGAGCCCTTGTCGTTCGGAGCGAAACGCGGTGCGCCGATAGCGCGTGAGCCCCACCGATGTTCCCGCCCAGACATTGTTTCTGCTGTCCCGCATGAGCCACCAGACGGGATCCCACGCTCGGCGGCGGTCCGGGTCGACGCTCTGTAGCTCACGGCCGTTCCAGCGCAGGATGCCGCGAGTATCTGTGCCCATCCACAGGGAGCCTGATGCATCGAAGGCCAGCGCCCACACTTGCGCGTTGGCCGCCCCAATCGCGGTGGCCACGCGCGAGCGTTCTACGATGCTCGCAGGATTGCTGATATCCAGTTGGCGCACGCCTTCCCGTAGCGCAATCCACAGGGCTCCGCCGTTGTCGAAGGCGATGTCGTACACCCGCTGTTCCTTCGCTGGGGGCCAACGCGTTGGCGCGGCTTCGCCAGGTGCGTACGAGGCAAGTACACGTCGCCCACCGAACCACAGGCGCCCCTGAAGATCTTCGGCCACGGCATACACATACTCGTCGAAATTCGGGACGGCCGTAAACGTGCGGCCATCGCCGACGCGCACGCCGAAGCTGCCGGTTACCCACAGTCGATTCTGGCGATCCCGCAGCACCTTCCACACAGTGCCTTGGGGAATCTGGTCGGGCGAGAGGTGGCGGAATTGCCCGTTTTCGAGGACCGTGAGCCCTCGATCCGTGGAGATCCACAGCATGCCGTTACGGTCGGCATACAAGGCGTTGATGGCCCACGACCGAAGGGCCGGCGTGTTCTGCGGCGAGAAGCTCGTGGCGTTGACGCCATCGAAGCGCACGAGTCCGCGTCGCGTTCCCAGCCAGAGATAGCCGTCGGCCGTTTGGGCAATCGTCGACACCTGCGTGTCGGGGAGACCGAGATCGGGATCGATGTCCTCCCGCACGTACTCGGTGACGTCCGACCGTATGGCCGCCGGCTGCGCTGACAGCGGCGACGCCACGGCAAACTGCAGCAGCAGCGCCAGGGTGATGGCCAGGCAATGCACGGAGACAGATCGAAATGGCAGCACGCTCAGAAGTATCGGCACGGCGGGGTGATTCCGGTGCGCGCTAGACGGCACGGGCGGCGGCGCGCCCTGCCGCGCGGCCACTGAAGAGACAGCCGCCGAGGAACGTGCCTTCGAGGGCGCGGTATCCGTGCACGCCACCGCCGCCAAAGCCCGCCACCTCGCCGGCGGCGTAGAGCCCTGGAATGGGGGCGCCTTCATGATCAAGCACACGGGCCTCGAGATCGGTGTGCAGCCCGCCAAGCGACTTCCGGGTGAGAATGTTCAACCGCACGGCAATGAGCGGCCCGTTGGCGGCGTCCAACAGCGGTGCCGGCGTGGCAATGCGCATGACCCGCTCGCTGAAATACCGTCGCGCGGCATGGATGAGGGCGAGCTGTGGATCTTTGCCACCCCGCATGTGCAACTGGGCATCGCGGTCTCGTACTTCCCGCTCGACCGTGTCCAGACTCACCAGCGACGTGCCGGTGAGTTGGTTCATTCCCTCCACCAGCGCCGGCAGCGAGTCACGCACTACGAAGTCGGCCCCGCGCTCCATGAACGCGCGCACCGGGGCCTGCACCTGCTTGCCCAAGCGTTTGAGCACGAGCCCAATGTTGCGCCCCGTCAGATCCGGATTCTGTTCGCTGCCCGACAGCGCGAACTCGCGCTTGATAATGCTGCGGTTGAGCAGAAACCAGGTGTAGGGATACCCTCGCGTCGTGATATGCTGCAGCGTGCCGAGGCTGTCGGCGCCAGGCACATTGGGGAAGGGGAGTCGCTTGCCCGTGGGATCGAGCCAGAGGCTGCTGGGGCCCGGCAGAATGCGGATGCCATGATTGGGCCAGATGGGGTCCCAGTTTCTGAGCCCCTCCGTGTAGTGCCACATCCGGTCCGGATTGATGAGCCGCGCGCCCATGTTCACCACCGCCTGCTGCAGGGCGCCGTCAACATGTTTCGGCACACCGGACACCATGAAGCGCGGGGCGGCTCCAAGTCGCTCAACTGGCCAGTACCGCCGCACAAGATCGTGATTGCCACCAATTCCGCCGGAGGAAATCACCACGGCCCCCGCGTTGAATGCGAAGGAACCCACCACCGTGCGTGAGCTCTCCTGTCCGCGCAGCACGGCAGTGGGTTCGAGTACGTCACCACGCACTCCGTGTACCACCCCATTGCCCACCAGCAAGTCCGTTATGCGATGGCGGAAGTACGCCGTAATGCGTCCCGCGGCCATGTGTGCGCGCACTCGACGCTCGAATGGCGCGAGCACGCCTGGCCCGGTTCCCCACGTCAGGTGAAATCGCGGCACGCTGTTGCCGGCGCTGCCGGTGCCGCCTCCACCACGCTCAGCCCAGCCAACAATGGGAAACCAGCGCATCCCCTGCGCGTGCAACCAGGCGCGCTTCTCGCCGGCGGCAAAGTCCAGATACGCCTCGGCCCATTGGCGTGGCCAGGCGTCTTCCGGGCGATCGAATCCTGCTGTGGTCATCCAGTCGCGCGAGGCCAGCGCCAGCGAGTCGCGAATGCCAAGCCGACGTTGTTCGGGGGAGTCGATGAAGAAGAGCCCACCCAAAGACCAGAACGCCTGCCCACCCAGATTCTGCTCCCCTTCCTGATCGAGCAGGAGCACACGTTTGCCGGCGTCGGCCGCTTCGGCGGCTGCCACCAGACCGGCCAAGCCGGCCCCGGCCACAATGACGTCGGCGTGGACCATGTACGTGTTCGAGAGAAAGGAGCCGTTGGACGAGGAAACGTACCGGAAGCTATGCTAGGCCGTGCACGCACGCATCGTGTCCTTCACTCGACTCCTGACCGACTTCCCTTACGCCGCTTTTCATGAAACGCACTGCTGCTCGACTCGCTTCCGTAGCGACCGCGTCACTGGCGGTCTGCTCATCGTTGGTGGCCCAGGCGCGCCCCGCGACATCGCCATCGCCGGCGTCGGCGCCCACCATCGTGACCAAGAAGTTCGGTGATTTGGGCGAAGGGCCTTACAAGTCGCTCGTCATTCGGAATGCGATGGTTATTCCGGGGCACGGCGGGCCGCCGGCTGGCCCGTACGACATTCGCATTGAAGGCACCATGATTACCGAGATGGTACCGTTTGATCCGGTCACGGCGGAACGGGCAGGAGCCCGCCCGCGCATGACCGGCGATCGCATCATCGATGCCGGTGGGAAGTTCGTGATGCCGGGCATGATCGATCTCCATACGCACATCCGCACTTTGCCAATGGAGATCGAGTACGTGTACTACCTCAAGCTCGCCATGGGCGTAACGACCATGGTGAACGCCGCCGACCGCGGATATGTCGACGGCATGCAGGAGGCGAAGCGCAGCGCGGCCAATGAGATCATTGCCCCACGTATGTACCCGCTCGTGAGCTACGGGGCTGGCACCAGCTTCACGCGTCGCCAACTGGATGATCCCGCTCTCGCGCCGCAGGTCGTGAAGGCCATGGCCGGTAACGGCAATCGCGTGATCTCCATGGACCCGCTCGGATGGAGCCTCGAACTCGTAGCGGCCATCGCCAAGGCTGCCAAGGAGAACGGCATGATCACGTCGTTCCATCTGCAGCCGGCCAACACGGCGGTCACCCAGGCGGTCAAGGCGGCGTGCGCTGGCGTCACCATGATCGAGCACCACTATGGTTACGCCGAGTCATCGCTCGACGGGAATACGCAGGATTTTCCCCGTAACTACGAGTATGGCAACGAGAACGATCGATTCCGCGAAGCGGGGCGCGTGTGGACCTACGCCAACAAGGAACGACTGCTCGGAGCCGTGGTCGACTCGCTGCTCAAGTGCGGCGTGACCATGTTGCCCACACGCGTGGTATACGAGGCCAATCGTGATGTCATCCGCGCTACTTCGCTGCCCTGGACGGAGAAGTACACTCACCAGGCGTTGTGGAACTGGAACATGCCCAACCCGGCTTTCCACGGTGCCTATCACTACGACTGGACCAGCGACGACGAGTACAACTGGACGGCGGCCTACCGCCTGTGGGGCGATCTCATCTTCGAGTTCAACAAGCGCGGTGGGCGCGTGGCATTCGGAACCGACGACAACTACATCTGGGCGACGCCCGGATTCTCAACCGTGCGTGAACTGCAACTGGGGCGCGAAACCGGCATGAAGACGCTCGAGGTGCTCAAGTCGGCCACGTACAACTCGGCCAAGACCCTGGGAGAGCCGCTGCTGGGACTCGTGCGGCCCGGCTACAAGGCCGATCTGCTCATTGTCGACGGCAATCCTGCGGCAAACCTCAAGTACCTCTACTCGTTCGGCGATCTGACCCTCGACAAGAACGGGGCCATGTACCGCACCAAGGGCATCGTGCACACCATCAAGGATGGAGTCGTGCTCGAGAACGCCAACCTCATGCGCGAGGTCGAGCGCATGGTGCAGGCGTCACGCAAGCTCGCACCGGCGGCCGACCCGGTGCGGGACTTGTTCAAACCGTCTGGGAAGTAACCGCTCAGGCGAGCAAGTCGCGTGTAGCCTCGGCCGGCGATCGCACGCCGGCCAAGGCAAACGCGAGATCGACTTCGTCGCGCAGCAACTGCAGCACGCGACGCGCCCCGGCCTCACCGCCAGCGGCGAGCCCCCACAGTATCGGGCGCCCTAGCAATACGGCCTGGGCGCCCATCGCCAGCGCCTTGAGCACGTCGGTTCCGCGTCGCACGCCACCGTCTACCAGCAATGTGCCGCGACCAGCCATGGCATCAGCGACTTCGCCGAGCGCCCGCGCCGTTGGCACGGCCGTGTCGAGTTGGCGCCCGCCGTGATTGGAGACAATCACACCAGCGGCTCCATGCTCCAGCGCCAATAGCGCATCGTCTCCACGCACCACGCCCTTCACGTAAATGGGCAGCGAGGTGATGGACTGCAACCACGCGAGATCCTGCCACGCAATGCCGGCGTCCCAGTGACCGAGAATGAACTGCGCCAACGCGGACGACATGTCCGATTGCGCGCCGAGCGTACTGCGCATGTCCACGCCAAGATTCGGGGCAGGGAACTCCGGGGGTACGTGGAAGCCGTTCAGCAGGTCACGTTCGCGTCGCCCGAGTATGGGCGTATCGACCGTGAGCACCAGTCCCGTACAGCCGGCACGTTCGGCGCGCCTGACCAACTCGGCTGTTATACCCCGATCGCGGTAGATATAGAGCTGGAACCACACCATGCCGTTCGAAGCAGCGCGAACGTCTTCTATCGTGCGGTTCGAGAGCGTGCTGAGAATCATGCCGCTGCCGGCAGCGGCCGTCGCGCGTGCTGTGGCCACCTCGCCCTCGGGTGTGGCCATCTGCTGAAACGCCATCGGCGCCACGATCACCGGCCAGTCGAGGCGATGACCTTCGATGGTCACGGAGAGGTCTCGGTGTGAGACATCGCGCAGCACGCGATAGCGAATTCGGAGCGCATCCCACGCCGTGCGCGATTCACGCAACAGAATTTCATCGTTCGCTCCGCCGGCGTAGTAGTCGTACACCATGCGGGGCAAGCGCTCGGCCGCGAGTGCCTCGTAGGCCTGCAGGTTTACCGGAGGCGTGGGCGCGCCGTTCACTTCACGCGCTTCCCGTTCTTCACCACCACCTGCACATGGCGGAACGTTTCGATGCTCGTAAGGGGATTCTCACGCACGGTGATGATGTCGGCCGTCTTGCCCACCGATACCGTGCCCACCTTGTCCTGCAGGCCGAGGGACATGGCCGACCAGAACGTCGCGGCGCGGATGGTCTCCATGGGGTCCATGCCGTACTGCCGCACCCACGTGATCATTTCTTCTGCCGTGGCGTAGCCATGAAAGTTTCCCGGCACGCCAGCGTCGGTGCCGATGAGCAGTCGGGCGCCGCTCTGGCGAAGCTGACGGAACTTGGTTTGCAGCGTGGGGCCGCGGTCGGGCACGAGGCGATAGTACTGCAGCGTGTCGAGGCGACGGAGTGACTGCCGAATGTCGGCTACCAGCGCAGGCGGCAAGTACTGATACCAGCGCGGATCATCGAGATACTCGTCGTCGTCACGACGCTGCGTATAGTTGGTGAGCACGTCGATGGTGGGTGTCCACCAGAGCGGTCCCTTGGCGCCTTGCGCCGTGCGTTCGTGCAACGCGCGCAGGACATCCTCCGGATAGCCCGGTGACGCCTGCATCCCCGTATGCTCAAAGTCGTCCACTCCGACTTCGAGACCCAGCCGCACTTCTTCCGGTCGGTGGGCATGGGCCACCACAGGCAACTTCCGCGCGTGGGCTTCATCAACCACGGCGCGGACTTCTTCCTTCGTCATCTGATCCTGGTCAATCAGCTTGATGACGTTCACGCCGGCGTCGGCCAGCTTCTTCACCTTGGCGCGCGCATCCGCTGGCCCGCTGATGCCCCAGCGGAACTGCTCGGTGCCCGGATAAGGCGCGTGCTGTAGAAATGGCCCGGAGGTGTAGATGGTGGCGCCCACCAGTTCACCACGCTCGATCTTGCCCCGAACTGCGAGAATTTGCTCCAGCGGACCGCCCAGGTCGCGGATGCTGGTGACGCCGTTCATGACACTCTGCTTGGCCGCTGCGGGAATGATGCTGCGCTCCCATTCCGGCGGCGACACGCTGTCCCAGTGGGCGTAGTTGGCGTGACCCACCAGCATCACGTGCACATGCATGTCCCACAGTCCGGGAAGCACGTACTGCCCTTCGGTGGAGATCACCGTGGCGCCGGACGGCACGGCGAGTTGCCCCACGCGTCCCACGCCAACAATGCGCGTGCCGTCAACCAGCACCACGCTATTGGGAATGGGTGCACCACCGTGGCCGTCGATGAGGGTGCCGCCCACGAGCGCCAACGTGGCCCGCTGCACTGCCGGCGCGGGCGCTGCGGCGGGGCGCCGAGGGGTGTCGGGGCGCCGCGCGGTCGTCGCGGCGAGGGAGACGCTGGCGAGAGAGGCGACGGCGGCCAGCGGACGCCAGGCACGAAGAAGGGATTTCATCGGCATATTGTACGACGTAACCCTTCTTTCCGCTCGGAGTACTTCGATGGTTCGTTGTCCATGGATCTCAGCTGGTGCTGCGCTGCTGTTTGGCGCGTTTCTTACGCCCGCCAGCGGTATGGGTGGGCTGCAGGCGCAGGCCCAACCGGTACCACAGACGACCGCGAAACCCGGCTGGCAATGGAGCATGGATAGCGTACGCACCGTGGTGAATCAGGTGCGCGCCGGGCGATCGCTGCAGCCGAAACAGTGGCCGGGTGGGGCGAAGGTGGCCGTGCTGCTCTCGTTCGATGTCGACAACGAAACCATCGCCGTTCGGTACGGAGAGCCTACCGTCGGTTCGCTGGCTGAAATGCAGTACGGGGCGCGCGTGGGGCTACCGCGCATCCTCAAACTGCTCGATAAGCACAAGCTGCCGGCCTCGTTCTTCATTCCCAGCGTAAGCCTCGCGCTCACACCGTCCATGGCCGCCGAAATCAAGGCCAGCGGACGTCACGAGTTTGCGGTGCACGGCTGGATTCACGAGCTCAACACCACGCTGCCCGACTCCGCCGAACGTGCACTCCTGAAGAAAGCGATAGCCGAGCTCACGGAACTCACCGGCACCAAACCGGTGGGGTACAGGGCACCAAGCTGGAACTTCAGCCCGAACACCCTCGACATCGTACGTGAACTCGGCTTCCGGTACGAGAGCTCGCTCATGGCGGACGACGCGCCGTATGAACTCATGCAGCGCGGCCAGGCGACGGGACTGGTTGAACTGCCGGTGCAGTGGATTCTCGACGACGCACCACTCTTCGATCCGCGCGGTGAGCGGTACATGAATCCGCGCGACGTGGCGCGCGTGTGGATGGATGAGTTCGAGAAGGCGTTCGAGGAAGGTGGCATGGTGGTGCTGACCTTGCACCCGCACGTGTCGGGGCATCGAAGCCGTATCGTGGCGCTCGAACAGTTCATCACGTACGTGCAGCAGCGGGCAGGCACCGGCGTATGGTGGGCCACGCACGCCGATGCTGCGGAGTACGTGCGGCAGCAAGCCGGACTCGGCGAACCCAAGCGCAAGTGACACGGGTACTGCAGGAGTTGGCGGCATGACCAGCCTGACCTTCACGCGACTGCGCCAGCGCTATACTGAAGACACGTATCCCGGTGGGCCGGGGGCAGCACCGTCGCTGGCCCGTGCACTGGAGCATATCGGGTGGCGTGCGGTGCGTGAGCCAACGCCCGAGGAGTTGTCCGGCCATCTCGCCCTGCTGTTGGATAGCTGTGTGCACGAGCACCGCGATGTGATGGCGCTGACGCATGGCATTGCCATGGCCCTGCGGGACACGGGGCCTCTCCTCGATGGCGGCCTGCCCCCCGTGGAGGCCTACTATCCGGCAGCCGAAGAGCTGCTGCGGCGGTACGTTGCCGACGATGGTGCCGGGCACTCGGCGCCACTGTCGTTCCTGTAGTTCCGATCTGTTTGCTCACACCACAACGGAGTCTTCGATGGGTCGCCTGTCCCGAGTTGTTGCTGCCACGTTTGCCACGGGCGTAGCGGTGGCAGGCGTGTCTGCTGCCGCCACCCCGCTTGCCGCGCAGCCAGCGAGTGCCGTGTACAAGCCCGGTGCGCTCTCGCCGTTTCAACAGATGACGCGTGAGATCTACAAGGAACTCGTGGAGATCAACACCGGCGTGGAGACGGGCAACATCACCACCGCGGCGAAGGCCATGGCTGTGCGCTTCAAGGCGGCTGGCATTCCCGATGCGGACATTTTCGTGGGTGGCCCACGACCGGAAAAGCACAACGTGGTGGCGCGTATTCGAGGAAAGGGCGGGGCAGGGGCGCAGAAGCCACTATTGCTGCTCGCGCACATCGATGTGGTCGAGGCGCTCAAGGCCGACTGGTCTCCCGATCTCGATCCGTTCGTCTTCACCGAACGTGACGGCTACTACTATGGGCGCGGTACCGCCGACGACAAGGCTATGGCGGCCATCTTCGTGGCCAATGTGTTTCGGATGAAGCAGGAGGGCTACGTGCCCGATCGCGACATCATCATTGCGCTCACAGCCGATGAGGAAAGCGGCCCGGCCAACGGCGTCGACTGGCTCATCAAGAATCACAAGGAATTGGTCGACGCGGCGCTCGTCATCAATGAAGGCGGCGGCGGCACGCTGCGCAACGGCAAGCCGCTGTTCAACGGCATTCAGGCCGCCGAGAAAATCACCACCAACTTCACGCTGCGCGCCACCAACAAGGGTGGCCACTCCTCGGTGCCACGTGACGACAACGCCATCACGCAGCTCGCTGATGCGCTGGCCAAGGTGGGGCGCTACAAGTTTACGGTGAAGCTCAACGAGGTCACGCGCGCCTTCTTCTCGCAAACCGCTGGCCTCGAAGAAGCGGCCATGGGGCGGGCCATGTCGGCGCTGGTGAAGAATCCCGCCGACCAGGCCGCAGTGGCAGTCGTCACCGCCGATCCGCGGTACAACTCCATGCTGCGCACGACTTGTGTGGCCACGGAGCTCAAGGGCGGACACGCCACCAATGCGCTACCGCAACTGGCCGAAGCCAACGTGAACTGCCGTATCTATCCGTCGGAAACGGCGGAGTCGGTGCGTGCCGAGTTGGAGAAGGCAGTGGCCGATACCAACGTGAAGGTCATCATTCGCACGCAGCGTCCCAGCACGCCGGCGTCGGCGCTGTTGCCGGAAGTCATGGACAATGTGTCGCGCATTACGAAAGACATGTGGGGCGCCATGCCCATCATTCCCACCATGAGCACCGGCGCTACCGACTCGCGCTTCTTCCGCGCCATCGGCATACCGGCCTTCGGCGTGTCCGGACTCTTCAGCGACCCCACGGTAGATGCGCGTGCCCATGGTCGCGACGAGCGCATGGCCGTCAAGAGCTTCTACGAAGGGCAGGAGTTCCTCTACCGCCTCACGAAGGCACTGGCCACCTCGCCGGTTCGCCAATAGCACACTCGCCCGTTCCCTGGTGTACGCCGTCGCCCGCAGCCGTCAGTGCGTGAGGGCGTACACCAGATAGTTGGTGGCGAACTTGTAGGCATCGTTGGTGAGGTTCACGGCGTACCACCCCTGGCCGGACCACTCCATATAGTCGCCAATGTCGTTGTTGAAATTCACGATCACCATGAGTCGGCCCTTCGGATCGTTGTTCTCGAAGATGCCGAAGTACTCGGCCTTCGCATTTCGCGATGACGGATGATGCAGCCCCTCCAGTGTGCCGATAGCAAAGAACGCGTTGAAAATGGGGTGCGTGCGATCGAGGCGAATGAACTGGGCGTCGGGCAGTACCTCCCGCATGCTGCGTGAGAACACATCCCATTGACGCAGCAGAAAATCGTCGACGATGAGAAACCCGCCCTTCTTCAGCCATGCACGCAGACCGGCTGCTTCCTGCTCGTCGGGATACCAATAGCCCGGCTCCGACAGGTAGGCGATGGGATACCGGGATAGCAGGGTGTCGTCCATGCGGTGCACATTGCTGCGCCGCACATGGGTCCGCATGGCCGTGAGATCCTGCACAATGGTCATGAAGTTCCGCTCCATGGCCGGATAGTCGAACGACCAGCCACTCGGGCCGCGCTCGGTGTAGCGCAATCGCACAAATGTGAACCGACCGTCGTACGCGACGTTGGGCTCCACGAACGTGCGAAACCGTTGCGACCAGGCGAGCGTAGTCGCAGCCGCAAGCAGAACGCCAGCGGCGATCACCGGGCGCCAGCGCTTCATGGCTCGGGTTGCAGCACAGGCATGCTCAGCGTGGAGAGCGCACCGCGAATGGCCGGCGGAATGGGCGTTGGGCGTCGCGATTCGCGGTCTACGTAGACATGTACGAAGTGCCCCTCGGCACTCGCCGTGTCGTCCTCGTTGCGGAAGACCGCCAACTCATAGCGCACACTCGAGGTGCCAAGGTGCGATACCCGCAGGCCCACCGTCGCGCGATCGGGAAAGGCCAGTGGGGCGTGATACCGACATCCGGTCTCCACCACGAGCCCAATGGTGGCACTCTCGGTAACGTGCAGCAGATCCCGCTCGATCAGCCACCGGTTCACGGCGGTGTCGAACAGGCTGTAGTAGACCACGTTGTTCAGGTGGCCGTAGGCATCGTTGTCCATCCACCGTGTGTCGAGGACGATGTGCTGCGCGTACCGTGCACGCGTTTCCACTTGCGCCACCCTTCCCAGAGATTCGCCACCAACAGCCCACCCAACAGGAAATACACCGCGCCCACCAGCATGAACAGGGCAAAGCTGGCGACGGCCGCAATGGCGCCGAACACCATCTGGTCGGCGGCCTTGGGCGGTGACGTGGGCGGGTCGGTGATCATGAAACCGGCAAAGAACAACGCCATGTGTACATCGGGGGCGCGATACAACTCGGCCATTTGCGAGGCATGACCCGCAAACGCCGCGACGGTGCCGAGCGCGAAATGCACGACCAGGAAGCTGAGGACCAGAGGCAGTTTGTGCAGGCGCCAGGCCATGAATGCGCCGGTGACGAGTACCGCCGCAATCCACGGAGACGGCAGGTCAGGGAGCGCCCCCCACCAGCTGTGTCCGGTATCGAAGATCACGTAACTGCCCACCAAGGCTGCGGCCGCCGGGTTGAGCACATTCGCGCGCTTCACGCGCAGCGCGTGTTTGGCGGCGATGCCAATGCCACCGGTGGCTGCGGCAATGGTCCATGGCACGTGCGGGCTGAGAATGAGCCCAATCAGCCAGCCGGTAAGCAGCGCCCCGTCGGGCAGGCTCCAGTGACCATCGCGCCAGCGCAGCAACGGTGCATCGAGCACAATGGCCACGCCCACTGCGGCAGCGAGGCCTGGAAGCATCAGCGCCCAGCCTGTGTGTTGCGCCGCTGGTAGCGTGAGCAGCAGCAGAATGCCGGTAAACAACCCTTTGGGCGAGCGAATCCAGCGGGCGAGGCCACGCGCCGACATTGTCATGAGCTGCACGGTATGAATTGGGCGCGTCCCCAACCCGCGACGATATGCGATGTGCCCTCGGCGTCGATCAGCCAAGCATCCACCATCTGCTCTTTGAGCATCGCCGAGGCAGCCTGCGGGCCCATGACAAACGCGGCGGTGGCCAGCGCATCGGCAATGGCCGCTTGTGGCGCTATCACGGTGGCGCTGCGCATGCCGGCGGCGCAGGACACGCCATGCTGGTGGCGCGCGTCGAGCAAGTGGTGACCGTGCGCGGTGCGCCTCACGTAGTCGCCGCTCGTGCACACGGCGTATTCCGGCGCCCCGACCGTGACGGTACAGACGGCCTGCTGCGGACGAAACGGATCGAGCACGGCGGTGCACCAAGGACGGCCGTTGGCGTTCAGGCCTCGGCAGAGCAGGTCGCCACCGGCCACCACGCAGCAATCGGCAATTCCCGCCAACGCGCGTGCGGCGAGGTCGAGGGCAAAGCCTTTGGCAATGCCGCCGAGGTCGAGGGCCGTGGCGATGGGAAGTTGAACAGACAGCGCCGTCTCGTCGAGCACGATGTCGCGCCACTGGCCTGTGGTAATATGGGCAAAGGCCGGTGCCCACTCATGCGAGCTCCAATGGCGGTTGAACCCGCGGGCATGCAACGCGCTGCCGAGCGTAGGGTCGAATGCCCCTTCACTCGCCTGGGCCACGGCGAGGGCCACTCGGAGCACCTCGAACAGCAGCGGCGACACGTGAGCGGGGCCAGGGGCCGCATGACACAGTCGCATCAACTCCGACGCGGGGTCGAAGCGCGAGCACGACGCTTCGACCAGCCGGAACCAATCGAGGGACTCGGCGGCCAGGGCGGTGGCGTTCGGGTGCTCACCCATGATCTGCACCGAAACGACCGTACTCATGGCCGTGGTGGCGTACTCGAAGAGCGGCGTCGGCATCAGCGCTTGGCGGCCTTGAGCGCTTCGACGACTGCGTAGTAGAACGCGTTGGCGCTTTCCGTGGCCCCGGACACGTTGTCCACTTCCGGGCTCTGGCGTTCCACGACTTGCGGCTGCAGGTGGGCGATCCACGAGCAGGAGTACCGGGTGAGACAGCGGCTGATGGCGGCAGCGGTGATGCGCCCGTTCTCGATGATCACGGTGGCCTCCACGTCGCCGTGACGCGAGGTGCCCCAGCCGGAGTAGGTGCCGTCTTTCCAGCCGACGGCGCGTGCCGGCGCGCTGTCAGTTGCGACGGGTGCCGGAACCGGGGGCGCGGTTGTTGGTGCCGGACTGACGGGTTGAACGCCGACGGCTGCCGCGCCGGAGTCGGTCGCGACCGGGCTTACGGCGGCGGCCAATGGCGCGGGCGCTGGCGACGGGGAGTCGGTAGGCGTTTGGGCGTGAGTGGACACCGCTTGCGGCGGCTTGGGTGGCGGCTCGGACGGCGGCAGCGCTGGAGCGCGCTTCCCTTCCTGTTCCAGAGCCGTTCCGGCCTCGGCAGCCGTGCTTGCGCCAGCTCGGGTGCCGGGAACTGGTGACGAGGGCGGGGCACGTCTCGCCCCACTGCGAGTGGCGAGCTCAACAGCGGCCGCGTCGGTTTTTGCGTACCCGGCGGCATACGCCGCCAGAACGGCCGCAGAACCGATCACGAGTAGGCGTGGGGAGTGGGACGAACCGTGCGGCGCCACGTGTTGAAACGATGGGATGGGAGAAAGTCGCGTTCGGCACCTGCGTGAGTGACGTACGGCAGACTCTCGATTGTTGTTGAGTCTAGCGCATAACCACGGGGGCATATTCCCCAACGGATGGGTTAAGATGCGCGTAGGCGGGACGAGGAAACCTATCGGGCCATGAGTCCCGTTAGTGGTTGGGCGATACGCAGTCCGGACCCTCTCCGGGTATCGCACGCCGCAGTCGTCCTGTCGTGTTGGACGTTTGCCCCCCTTCACTCCTTGAGGAGACACGCTCATGCACCACTCGTGGCGCCCCCTGTTGGCGCTGGCGGGGCTGCTGTCCCTGGCCGGACCAACGGCCAGCGCGCAACAGCCCGGATCTCTCGCCGTCACCGTCACGGACGCGGCCAATCAGCGGCCAGTTGAGGCAGCTCGCGTGTTCCTGGTCGGCACCACCGTGGCTGGCCAGACCAGCCCGGAAGGTCGCGTGACCCTGCGACCCATCAACGCCGGCACGTACACCGTGCGCATTCTGCGCGTCGGTTACACCGAGCAGTCCAAGCCCGTGACCATTGCGTCGGGGCAGACGGCCACGCTCAACGTGGCGCTCACCGCTGCGGCCGTGAACCTGGCGGCCGTTGTCACCACCGCCACGGGCGAGCAGCGCCGCGTGGAAATCGGTAACGCCACGGCGAATATCGATGTGGCCAAAGTGGCCGAGGCAGCCCCGCTCGGCAACCTGAACGACCTGCTCAACTCACGCGCCCCCGGCGTGACCGTCACGAGTGGTACGCAGACGGGCACCGGCGCTCGCATTCGTATCCGTGGTGTGAACTCGATCAGCTTGAACAACGAGCCGATCTGGATCATCGACGGCATTCGCATGACCAGCAACAACGGCAGCTTCTCGACCGCCACCGGTAACGGTGCGGGCGGAAATACGGGCGGCAACAACGCCAGTCGCGTTGGTGACCTCAACCCCGAAGAAATCGAGAGCATCGAGATTGTAAAGGGTCCATCGGCCGCCACGCTGTACGGTACCGACGCCGCCAATGGCGTGATTCTTGTGACGACCAAGAAGGGTCGCGCCGGCGCTGCGCGCTGGAGTGTGTACACTGAAGGCGGCACCGTCTTCGACAAGAATTTCTATCCGGCCGCCTACTCGCTGTGGGGCAAGCTGGGCACGAGCACCGTCTCATCGCGTACGGCGTGCAACCTGCAGCGCGTCGGCGTGGGTCAGTGTACGCTCGATTCGACCACAGCACTCAATATCTTCGACGAAAGCGATCTCTCGCCAATTAAGGCGGCTCCGCGTCGCCAGGTCGGCGTGCAGGTGTCCGGCGGAACCGAAGCGGTCCGCTATTTCGTTTCGGCCGAAGATGAACTCGAAGTCGGTGTGCTCAGCCTGCCGGAGTTCGAGCGCGAACGCATGGATTCATCCGGGCTGCGTATCTACCCCTGGACGAACCGTCCGAATCAGATGGGACGTCGGTCACTACGTTCGAACGTGAACGCTACAGTCAACCCGAAGTTCGATCTCGGCATGAGCACGAACTTCATCAACGTGGCGCAACGGTATTCGCTCGAATCGAATTCCACGGCCGGCCTTGGCTCACACCTTTTTGGTGGTCCCGGCACTCGTAACAACGGGACGGTGAGCGGTCTCGGCACGCCGCTCAATGGGTATCGTGGATGGACGCCGGGGTACATGTGGCAGGAAAAAACGGCGCAAGAAGTGAATCGGTTCATCTGGTCGAGTCAGGCGAACTATCGCCCCACGTCGTGGCTGTCCACGCGGGCTACGGTGGGTAACGACTGGACCGGCCGGAACGACGAAAACCTGTTGCAGCGTGGCGAAGGCCCGCCGCTTTCGGCCACTACGCGCCTGGGATCGCGCGGCATCAGCCGGGTGAACATCAACAACCTCACGGTCGATGCCGGCGCCACGGCGACGTACGATTTCCTCGGTTTCCAGAACAAAACCACCGTGGGCGCCCAATACATTGGCTACCAGTTCACGAGCGCGTCGACTGGATCAAACCAGCTGGCACCGGGATCGCAGAATGTGTCCTCGGGCACACAGTTGTCCGTTGGTGAAGGGACAACGCGCCAGAAGACCTTTGGCACGTTCATCGAGCAATCGCTGGCGTGGCGTGACCGGCTGTTCCTCACGGCCGCCGTACGCAGTGACCAGAACTCGGCGTTCGGTACGAACTTCCAGAGTATCGTATACCCCAAGGCCTCGGCTTCGTACCTGATTTCCGAAGAAGACTGGTGGAAGGCGCCGAGCTGGGTGAACAGCATGCGCTTGCGCTATGCGTATGGCCAGTCTGGCGTGCAGCCAGGCCCCAACGACGCGCTCCGGTTCTACACGGCCGGCATCACGAGTGTAACAAACGCCGATCAGCCCACGATCACGCAGGCGGCGCTGGGTAACGCCAACCTGAAGCCCGAGCGCTCAGCTGAGCACGAAATGGGCTTCGAAACCCAGATGTTGAACCAGCGTCTGTCGCTCGACTTCACCTACTACAGCAAGATCACTACCGACGCGCTGTACGACGCGGTTCTGCCGCCGTCGTTCGGCTCCGTGGCCTCACAGTTGCGTAACTTGGCTTCGGTGAAGAACTCCGGTGTGGAAGTCTCCATCAACGCGCAGTTGGTTCAGCGTGACGCGTTCGGATGGGACGTCAACATCTCGTCGTCGGCCAACGACAACAAGGTGGTTTCCACCGGAGATACTCCGCCGCAGATCGGTACCACCACGCGCATTCAGGCCGGCTATCCCATCAGTGGACTTTGGGCGCGCCCCATCACCGGTTGGGAAGACAAGAACGGCGATGGGCTGCTCACGTACTTCGCTGATACCACGCGGAACGAAGTGTTCGTGGGCGATTCCGCGATCTTCCGTGGATACTCCACGCCGCGCTACATGACCACGCTCACCAGCGGCTGGGATCTGTTCAGCAAGAAGCTGCGTGTGCAGACCATGTGGGACTGGCGTAGTGGCGGTCTGTGGTACAACAACACGGAGCGCATCCGTTGCACGCGCCCCAACTGCGCCGGCCGACTGAACCCTGACGCCGACTTCATCGATCAGGCCACGAATATTGCGGCCAACGAGCACGCGGCGCGTACCCTTGACGGCTTCTTCCAGAGCGGCGCCTTTGTGCGTCTGCGCGAAGCGTCGCTGCAGTACACCTTCTCCAACGACATGGCCAAGCGCCTGCTGCGCGGTCGTTCGCTCTCGGCGGTGGTCACGGCGCGTAACCTCAAGCTCTGGACCAAGTACCGCGGCACCGACCCGGAGTCGGGCTTCAACACCACACAGGGCACCGAAGCCCCGAGCGAATTCCAGACGGTTGGCCCGCCGAGCTACTTCATCATGCGTCTCAACATCGGATTCTGAGGACACCGACCCATGACTACATCGCGTTTTCCGGGCCGGCGGTCACGTGCGCTCAGCGTTGCTGCTGCCGCACTCGCCCTGTCGCTTTCGGCCTGCCAATCGGCCAACGACCGGCTGCTCGGGGTCACCGACCCCGACATCATCAATCCGAACGATATCGTGAACGCGGACGGCGCTGTGGCGCTCGCGAACGGTGCCATCGGGACGTTCCGCAGCATCACCGGTGGCGGCGAAAGCACCTGGCTGTTCGGCGGGCTGCTGGCCGACGAGTGGTCAACCAGCTCCACCTTCATCCAGAATGACGAAACAGACCAGCGTGTGATTCAGGAGTTCAACTCCTCCATCACAGGCATGATCCGTCAGCTCTATCGCACTCGTACTCGTGCGAACGAAGCCATCGCGTCACTCAATCAGTACAGCCCGACTTCGCGGGCGCTGATTGCTGAGATGTATCTCGCGCGTGGGTTCGCCGAACTGCAGCTCGGCAGCGACTTCTGCAACGGCATTCCCATCGGCAACGTGTTCTCTGTCGACCCGGTCAACGAAACACCAAAGAGCACGGCCGTGGTGTTCGGGTATGCGGCCGCTTCGCTCGACACCGCGCTCACGTATGCCAACGGAACCGACGCGGCCAGTGTGACCATGAACCGCGCCATTCGTGTGGCGCGTGGTCGTGTTCATCTGGCGCTCGGGGAGTTCACCCAGGCTGGTGCCGTGGTGGCCAGCGTGCCTACGAGCTTCTCGTATCAGCATTCGTTCTCGCTCAACACGAGCACGAATACCATCTGGGGGCAAGGGCTCAGTTCGCGTCGCTATAGCGTAGGCGATAGCATCGAAGGGAACGCGCGTAATATCCTCGTGGCCAACGCGATTCCCTTCTCGTCGGCGCGTGACCCGCGTCTGCCCGTTACCATCCCCACGTCGGGAGCCGTGAACGGGCAGGATGGCCAGACCTACACCCGCACCACCACGATGTGGCAACAGCTGACCCCGGTCGATGTGGCCAACGGCATTGATGCGCGCATGATCGAAGCCGAGGTGGCATTGCGGGCGGGCAATACCACGCAGTGGCTCAGCATTCACAACGCGCTGCGGGCTACGCCGCCCAAGCTCGGCGAAATTCAGCCGACCGCACTGGCCGCGCTGGCCGACCCGGGCAATGAAGCGGCACGCGTAAATCTGCACTTCCGGGAGAAGGCGTTCTGGACCTTCAGCCGCGGGCAACGGCTGGGCGACATGCGCCGTCTCGTCCGACAGTACGGGCGTACCGTGGCCACTGTGTACCCCCAGGGTATTCACTACAAGGGCGGCAGCTACGGCGGGGACGTGAATCTGCCGGTCGTAACGGCCGAACGGAACAACGAGCTGTTCACCGGTTGCACGGACCGCAACCCGTAACTCCGTTGGCTTGCCGGACTCGAGGCCCTCGCTCCTTCCTGGAGCGGGGGCCTCGTGGTTTCTCCGTCAACCACGCGTCAAGGTCTGAGGGTTGTGGAAATGCCGAGAACGTGATGGCGGTCTCGAAATTAGCGAATTCCACTTAATGGAAGATATAATTCTGCTTACGCTTGCTCGCTGACACGTAGCGCAATTACGCAAGGGCCCCAATCGTTACGACATACCGCGCAGACCGTCAGTTCTGAGCGAGCACCCCACGCCTTCTGCCTTCACCAAGCGTACTCGGCCTTTCCCTATGGCCTACCTCCGTTGCACCCACTGTGGCTCCAAAGCGTTGGTCGCTGCCTCGCAGTGCCCAAAGTGTGCCAAGCCGTTCAACCTGCTCGATGGGCGCGGTGAACGCGCCAAGCTCAAGCAGTGTCGCTCGTGCGGCATCATGCACCGCGCGGATACCCACTGCCATTGGTGCGGCGAAGTAAAAAGTGTCCTCACGCTGCCCTCGGTGAGTGCCGCGACGCTCAAGAGTGCCGCCGGCGTAGCGCTCATGCTGTCGGTTGCGGGCGGGGCATGGCGTTTCGCGCCCCAGCTGCGTGATGCGGTGACTGCCGCGCAGCAAACCGCGCCACTGGCAGATGCGGGGGAAAACGCGGCAGCGTCGGTTCCAACTCCCGCGGCGACTGCCACGGTCGCTGCGGTGACATCAAGCACGCCTGTACCAAGTGTGAGCGACACGGTGGCTCTGGTTGCTGCCCAGGACGCCCAGGCGCCAATCTCCACCAGCGATGCCGACATCCGCTGGGTTCCCGCGGTGGCCCGTACGTGGGTGAATGTGCGCTCCGATGCGAGTCGCGGTGGGGAGGTAGTCGGCGTCATCAAGCCCGCGTCGCGCGCCATGCTTGGCACCGATCGCGCCGGGTGGCGGCAGGTGAAGTCAACCGAGGTCAGTGGCTGGGTCGATCCGCGGCTCTTCGAGCCGGATAGCCTGCGTACGCGCGGCGACGAGTACTAGGCGCCACGCGTGCGGGATTGCCTGACACAAACGTCAGGCGGCGAAGTGAAAATCCCATAGCTTCCCCGACTTCGTACAGGGCCGCGAAAGGCGAATCTCAGCGTACCATGAGGTTTGCTTTGTCTTCTTTCCGGACCTGCCATGCTCTCAGCCACAGCTGAACATGCCGTGCGTGCCGTGTTGCTTCTCGCGCGCCACGACGGCGCCAAGGCTCTCTCCGCCGACGCCATTGCGGCGGAACTCGGAGCCCCGCGCAACTATCTCGCCAAAACCCTGAACGCACTCGCCAAGGCCGGCGTCGTGCACAGTGCCCGCGGCGCCGCCGGCGGGTTCACCCTCGCCATTCCGCCCGAGAATCTCACCCTCGCGCGCATTATCAGCCCGTTCGACGATCACGCCCGCACACCCGCCTGCCTGCTGCGCAATCGCCCGTGTGATTCGCAGAATCCATGCGCGGTACACGGTCGCTGGAACGCCATCGTGGGGCATGCGGCGGCGCGTTTCGAACAAACTACCATCGCCGAACTGCTCGTCGACGCCGGTCCAGCCAAGTCGTATTCGCCATCGCCATCCATGCCGGTCGACGTCGCCGCGCCGTTGCCGCAGATGGGCGTGTTGCGCGCCTGAACGCGACGACCTGCCCAGTCGAAGGGCTGGGCAGGCATCGTGGTCCAACCGCGAACATGTCACCGAGCGTGCGCGCGGCCATTGAAGGGGGCTGCACGCGCGGATAGCGTGTGGCATGGATACGCGAGACCATTGGCGGCAGATGCTCCGGGCGTCGCTCCCGTTGGCCGGATGGCGCACGCGCTTCGCCCCCGCGCCCACCGGATATCTGCACCTCGGCCATCTAGTCAACGCCCTGCACGTGTGGGGTGTCGCACGCGCGTACGGCGGTCAGGTGCTACTGCGCCTCGAGGATCACGACCGAACCCGCTGCAAGCCGGAGTTCGAGGCGGCGCTGCTCGATGACCTCGATTGGCTGGGGCTGCACGCCGACATCTACGGCACCGACAGCTATCGTGCCGATGCCGACACGCATCCCGCTCGACAGTCGAACCAGTCGCTACGCTACGAACTGGCGTTGTCGCGCCTCGCCGATCAGGGGCAGGTGTATGCGTGCGCCTGTACACGCCGTGATATCGCGCTTGTGGCCCCACATGCGCCGGGCGCAGAACCCTGCTACCCCGGCACGTGCCGAGATGTAGCCATTCCGCGCGATGCCACCTTTGCGCGTCGTGCCCGTTTGGCACCGTGCACCGTGCCCTTCGACGACCTGCGCCTCGGGCACTTAGAGCAGCAGCCGTTCAGACAATGCGGTGATGTGCTGGTGCGCGACCGTCATGCCCAGTGGACGTATCAGTTTGCCGTAGTGGTGGACGACATGCACCACGACATCGATGTAATCATTCGGGGTGAAGACCTGTTGAGCAGCACGGCGCGCCAGCTGCAATTGGCACAGATGCTTGGTCGGACACGTCCGCCCACCTTTCTGCATCACACGCTGCTTGTGCACCCTGATGGCAGCAAACTGAGCAAGGCCTCCGGCGATACTGCCCTTCGCGAACTGCGGGCCGCTGGGGTGGCACCAGCCACACTGCTGGCCGAAGCGGCGCGAAGGGCAGGGCTCAGCACGGCAACGTCGTTGCCCGCCGCCCATATCGCAGAGCTGTTTCGCTAACGGCTACTTCACACCCAGCAGTCCCATCACCACCAGCAGCACCCACTGCGGCCCCTTGTAGCCGTCGGTGCGGTCGTCGTACGACTCGTCGAGCGAGTGCGCCCCGCGCCCCAACCCGCCACCGTCCAGCGTGACGGCGGGAATCTTGAGGTTCATGGGCACGTTCGCGTCGGTGCTCGAGATCGTGAGCGGCGCGTACACATTCATGGTGCGCGCGGCCGCGAGCGACGTACGAACGATGAACGTGGTGTCGGGGGTGGTGCCAGCCGGCCGCAAGCCGATCGTATCGATCTGCAGCGTGAGCGCCGCCTTGCTCTGCGGCCACCGGGCCTTCTCCTCGGCAACGGCCTCGCGCAGCGCCTTCTGCAGTCTCGCATCAATTTCGGCCAAGGCGGCCGACGTTTCGCTGCGCAGGTCTACGTCCATGGAGGCTTCGAACGGAATCGAGTTCACCGACGTACCGCCGGTTACGATGCCCACGTTGAAGGTGACCTTGGGCTTCGTGCTCGCTTCGAGATCGGCGATCTTGGCGATGGCTCGACCCATGGCATGCATCGGGTTCGGCATGCCGAACGCGCCGTAGCTGTGGCCACCGGGGCCCTTGTAATGTACGCGGTATCGATTGCTGCCCACGCCGCCATTGGTGACACCGAAGCCCGTGCCGTCGACGGAGATGAACATGTCGATGGAGTCGCGCATAGGGCCGCCGAAAATCGCGCGCATGCCGCGCAAGTTGCCTGGGCCTTCTTCACCCACATTGCCCACCACCAGCAGTGTGCCGGCAAACGGCACCTTCTGCGCGATCACCTGCCGCGCCACAGTGAGCACCACCGCGAGCCCGCGGCAATCGTCACCGATGCCGGGTGCCGAGAGCTTGGTACCCTCACGCTTCACGCGCACGTCAGTACCCTCGGGGAAAACCGTATCGAGATGGCCGGCGAGCATGAGCGTGGGCCCGGGACGCACGCCACGGATTTCGCCAATCACATTGCCTTCCTTGTCGATACGCACGTTCTGCACACCCAGCGCACGGAAGCGCTTGGCGAATTCCGCCGCGCGCGCCTGTTCCTTGAACGGCGGCGCCGGAATCTCGCAAATGGATGCCTGCTGATCGAGCGTCCACGCGTTGTCGCTTTGCAGCGCGTTGAACGCGGCTGCAATGGTGGGGTGTTTGGCGAGCTTGTCGACACTCGCTTCGAGTGCCGACGGCTTCGCGGCCGGCTTGGCCTGCGCCGCGAGGGTGGAGGGCGCAGCGGCCGCGAGGGAAACACACAACGCCGGGAGCAGGCCCCCGGCGTTGATCGCAAGACGGGTGGGACGCATGACGGTCAGCTCGTGATCGTGATGGTGCCGGCGGACGTGTTGGAGGTCACCGTGAGCTCAAACAGGCCGGAGGTTTGTTGACCGCCGGTCCACGCGCCGTTGGCATTGAACGTGGCCCCGTGATTGGGGCAACGGAAGCCCGTGCTCGTAATGTTGATGGTGGTGCCCTGGTGGGTGCACACCATGGAGAAGGCGCGATACGTGGTGGCCCCCGTGCGCACGACCGCCACCGGCGACCCCGAGGTGGAGACCTGGGCAATGCCTCCCACCGCCGCCAGCGCCGGGAAATTGGCCGGGGTGACGGTGAGATTCACCGTACCGGGCGAGGTCGGGCTGCTGTCGCCGCCGCCGCATGCGGCCAGTAGGGCCCCAACTGTGGCCCAGGCGCCCGTCGCCACGAACTCGCGACGTGAACAGGATGAACATTTGGACATACCGTGATCCGTATTTGAGGTCAAACCTTGATGACCGCCGCCGCCCACTTGGCCGGGTCGGTGTCGCTCTCGAACGCCACGGCCGGATCGACGGTGATGGTGTCACCGTCTCGCGTGATCTGCAGCCGGTCCATGTTGCGGGTGGCGCGCCCGCTGACGAAGGTGCCGTTGGGTTGGTACTTCGACTTGTGGCGCGGGCACTGAAATCCCGCTCCTTTGGGCATCACCTTGAGCGCCGTGTTCTGGTGCGGGCAGGACAAGGCAAAAGCGTACACTTCGCCCGCATGCCGACAGAGAATCACTTCGTTGACCTTGTCGATGGACACGCCGTCGGCCGCCGGCAAAGCGTACTTCACCGCACCCGCGGCCGCCCGTGGTTCGAGCGCGTGTGCCGTGCTCACGGGCCCCAAGAAGGCGACCCCTGCCAGCGCCGCGCCCACGGTAAACGTCTGCCGGAGAAAGTCACGACGGGCGGTACACATGGAGCAGTCGGGAAGTGGAACGTCGTTCTTCATGGAACAAGAGGGTGACGGGAGAAAAACATCGGCTTAAACGTTCGCCACAACGACACCAAGTACGACCACGGCGAACCAACCGGCCAGGCTCGTCCACGCTTCACCACGAAGCGTCTGCCACGGGCCGGTCACGTCGGGGCCGGCGATGGCCATCTCGATGGTGTTGCGAGCGTTGGTCAGCAGTTCCGCTTCCGTGCGGCGCATGCGTACGCCGTTGAGCACCAGCACCAGCAGGCACCCCATCTTTGTCCAGAACACCCATGACCCCCAGAAGGTGCCGATGTCGGAGGCAAAGAGGGCGGCGCCGCTGGCGACCGTGATGGCCAAGGCGCCGATCACGATGCGGTGCGTGGCATGCAGATCGGCCGCTACCGCCAGAAATGCCTCCGAACTCCCAGGCGCTGCCTGGAGCACACGACGATCGGCGCCGATGGCAATGCCGCCACCAAGGAACATCGCCACGACATGCACCGCGATGACTGCCGAGGGAAGCCACGCACTCGCCGAATACAAATCGGCCCACGGCTGCAATACGGTCGTCAATGTGTTGAGCATGGCCGCCTATTTCCCTACGAGCATGAGTACCCAACTCGCCGTGGACAGACTCATCGAGCCCAAGGCCACGTTCCGGTGCAGGCGGCGCTTATCGCCATTCTCTTCCGCCTCGTCCGCGATGCTCCCGGCATAGGCAAAACCGCCGCTGGCGGCGAGGAACAGCACGCTGTGCACGATGCGTCGTGCGCGCCCGTTGGGGTCTTTGCGCCCCTCCCAGAGATTCCAGGAGCCGGTAACGGCGTTGGCGCCGAACAACAACGCCGTGCCACCGGCCGCGAACGGATGCACCGACTCCGCCCAATCCGGGGCTTCGTCGCCCTTTTCGAGTAGCTGATCACCCGAGGCATACGACAGGGCGAACAGCGGCAGCATGGCCCAGCTGAGTGCCCGGTGTATGGCCACCCGCTTGCCGTAGCCGTCGCTGTAGTCCACGGCCTTGCGCCGCGTAACGGTGTCAGCGGCGACCGCGACCGACAGGGCGACGGGGCGGACCACGGGACCGCTCACAGCTACACGCGGCAGGCTGTCCGAGGGGGCCGTCACGGCCAGTGAGGCCAGCATCAACGCCGAAATGAACATGCGGAACTCTCTCGGAGGTGGAGACGCGGTGGATCGGAGACGCCCAATGTACGCCGTCCCTGCAACATTGCGCGATCTCGGTGTATGCCAGCAAACACGCGGCCGTCATTGAACCCTAGCATATCTGCCTGGCGTACACCGTCAGCGGCGTGGCCCATTACATTCGAGGAGCATGCTGATTTCGTCGCTTACGCCGCTACGCTGTTTGCACCACGGGCGACCGTTTCGCGGGAGCGCACGTCGGGGCCTTCGCGCGGCCGTTGTGACAATGGTCACCGCGATTGCCTGCCAGGCCATGGCCGCGTCGGTAGCAGGTGCGCAGCGCGCCGTGCGCTGCGAGCCGAGTGAACGCGTGCGCGCCGTCAGCTTCGAAGGCAGTCCGGCGTTCGATGGCCTCAGCATGGCCACCAGCATCATCACGAGTCAGCCGGGGTTCGCCAATCGTGTCTTGCGCCTTGGCGACGCGCCGTGCGCTGACACACTCGAAATTCGACGCGACGCACTGCGGTTGGCCATTCTGCACCGACAGGCTGGTTGGTTTCAGGCCTCGGTCGCACCAATCATCACCCGTCGCGCCGATGGTCTGCGCGTGCGGTTCGTTGTGACCGCCGGTCGCGAGGCCATCCTCGATACCGTGCGTGTACAGCAACTACCAACCGCCGAAGCGGGGCGCCGACCGTTCGACCAGTCGCTGCGCGCGCTGCAGGGCAAACGATTCGACCGCACCCGGGTGGATACCACGGTCGCGAACGTGGTGGCACAACTGCGCGACGCCGGGTACGCCCGTGCCGGCATGCCGGACAGTCGCATCACGATCGACACCGTAAATGCCCGCGTCTCGCTGGATCTGCTGTTCGCGGCCGGTGAACCGCTGCGCATTGGCGCCGTGCATGTCGATATCCGTCCCGTGACCACGGGACGTCCCCGCGTCGACTCGGCCGACGTGGCCCGGTTGGTGGCCATCGATCCCGGCGATCGCTTCCGCGCGTCGGCGTTGCTCGAGGCGCAGCGCTCGTTGTACCGCTCCGAGGCGTTCCGGCTTGTGCTGCTGGACACCGTTACGCCGGCGTCGGGCGCCGACAGCGTGCTCGACTTGCGGGTGTCGGTCGCCGAGGCGCGCACTCGGGCGGCGCGCGCTGGGTTGGGATGGGCGACGCAGGACTGCGTACGTGCACAGGGGCGCATCAACGATCGTGGATTCCTGGGGGTCGGCCGCCGGGTGGAACTGTCGGCGCGCGCATCCAAGCTTGGGGTGGGGGCTCCGGCCGATGTAGCCCCCGCGCTTTGCTCACGCGCGCTACGCGACGATCCGTTCAGTCAGCGGGTGAACTACTACGTTGGCGCCACGCTCACCAACACGCGGCTGTTCGGACTACCGCTGGTGCCGCTCGTTTCGATCTACAGTGAGCGGCGCGGAGAGCCGTACGCCTTCCTTCGCGAAACATCGGTTGGCGCGCTGGCTGAAGTGTCGCGGCAGTTCAACCCGCGCACAGCGGGCACCGCCGGCTTCCAGTACGAAAACGGCAAGACTACCACCGACCCCGTGGTCTCGTGCACACGCTTTGGTTTGTGTCGGCCGGAGGAGTTGTTGCTCTCGGCCTTCGGGCGAGGCGTCGGCATCCTCAGTACATCGGTTTCGCATGATCGTACCAACGATCTCACCAATCCGTCGCGAGGCTGGCGTGTGCGCGGCGAATTGCGGCTGGGCGAAACGGTCTCGGAGTTGGTGCCCACCGTGCGCTTCCAGCGCACAACCGGGGAGTGGGCCGGCTTCAGTCGGTTCCTGGGCGGAATTGTCGGTGCACGCATTCAGGCCGCTGGTGCGTTCGCCCCGGGCGCTGAGCTGGTCGACGGGTCGCCGCTCATTCCGCAACAGGAACGACTGTTCGTCGGGGGCCAGAACTCCGTACGCGGCTACCAGCAGAACCTGCTTGGCGCGGTGGACTACGTGGTAACCGCTGTGCGGCCAGCGGGCGAAGACGACAGCGAATTCGAAGTGACGCCAGGCGCTGGTGGGCGCGCCGTACCGCGTGGCGGTACCGCCATGCTGGTGGGCAACTTCGAATGGCGACGCGGTTTCCGCTTCATCGCGGAGCAGGTGCAATTGGCCGCCTTCGTCGATGCCGGTACCCTGTGGGAAACGCGCTCCGATCGGTTCAGCTGGACCAATGTGCGCTACACACCGGGGCTCGGACTGCGACTCGTCACGCCGCTCGGTCCGTTCCGTGTCGACGTGGGGTATCGCCCCTACGGCATGCGCGCGGGACGTGCGGTGTATTTCTCCTCGAGCAGTGAGGCTGGCGGTGCCGGCATCTACTGCGCGAGCCCACGCGTGCCCGATTCACCGGACGACTACTCCAGTGTGTTCTCCTGTCCGGCCAACTTCACACCGCCGCCATCGCGTGGGGTGTTGTCGCGGCTCGTGTTTCACTTCGGCCTCGGGCAGGCCTTCTGATGTTCCGGTCCATGACACCGCGGCAACGCCGCTTCTGGTGGGCGGCTGCCATTGTCCTTGGCATGGGCGGTGGCACGGTGCTTGGCTACTTCGTGGCCACCGGTACCGATAGCGGTCGTCAGTGGTTGCTCGGCAGTCTCGTCGCCAACGCCAATAAGGTGTTCGGTGGGCGTGGTTCGCTGCGCGTTGGGCGTCTGCGCGAAATCGGTGCGCGTCGTATCGTGGCCGACAACGTGACGCTTGTGGACACCGCCGGTGTCCCCGTGGTGACAGTTGAACGATTGGTGGGCACGCTCGACTGGGGCGCGCTGTGGGAGCGGGCTATTCACATTCGGCACTTGTCGCTGTCCGGCGTGACCATGGCGCTGCGGCAGGAAGTGCCGGGGCGGCCGTGGAATATCGCGCACATCATTGCGGGCGATACCACGGTCAAGGCGCCGCATGTGGGCGTGCAGTTCGGCGACGACGTGCGCATCGACTCCGTGCGCATCGAGAAGGGGCTGGTGACTACGCGGGCACCGTGGGCGCCGCATCCCGTGTTTACGGGTCGTGCGCGCGACAGTGTCATCGTGGTTCGCGACAGCCTGCACGACATCGAGCACATGCCTGATGGTCGGTTGTTCGAGCGCCGCCGCATTGAACTCGAGGCCGTGCTCGCGCACGACCTCGTAGTCGTCGACGTGCGCAAGCGGCCGGCGTCGCTGCAACTCGACTCGCTGCGCGGCGTCATTTCCGATCCACCGGTCCCGCTGCGGCACGCCAGCGGGCGCATCGCGTGGACGTCAGACTCCCTGCTGCTCGACTTGCGCGAGGTGCGTCTCCCCGATTCACAGGGCAGTGCGGTGGGGACCGTGGCGTGGAATCAGCCTGGCCCCGTGCGCTTCGATGTTGTGGTGAAGGCCGATGCCGGCCTGTCGGACTTGGGGTGGATCTGGGATGTGCTGCCGCGCGAAGGACGCGGAAAGGCTACGGTGCGCATGCGTACACTCGCTGACGCGTACGACGCCGAGTACGCCCTCAGCGGTCTCGACGTGCAGAGTGGCGCATCCCGCATTCGTGGCGACATCGCGGTAATGGTTCGTCCGGCCGATCTGCTGCTGCACGGTGTCGACCTGCAGTTCGCACCGCTGCGAAGCGATCTCGCCCGGCGCGTCAGCTACGACGCTCTGCCGACGAACGTGCGCGGTGCCTTTACAGGGCGCCTCGTCGCGCGTGAAGGTGGCGCACTCACTGCCTTCAAGGTGGATCTGCTCGACGCACAGTTCGCTGATGAAGCGGTGCGCGAGGGCAACGCCGTGTCGAGTATCAAGCTCGCCGGTATGATGGGCTTCGGTGTGCGCCCCCGCGTGTGGGGGCTCTCGGCCACCGAGGCGCGCGTCGATCTGCGTACGGTTCGCGTGCTCGCGCCCACCGCCCCTGCGGTTGACGGTATCATCTCGGGAGCGCTGACGGTGCACAACGCCGATCTCGATGCCGCGGACCTGCGGGATATCGGGCTCACGTGGACCGATGCCGAAGGCAACGTGTCTACCGTGCGCGGCGACGCGCGTGTGAAGTACGCCACGCGAACGCCGGAAGTGCACGCCGAGTTGTCATTCGATCCACTGTCTATGCCGGCGCTGGCGCGAATAGACACCACGCTGCTGCTGCGTTCGCGTCTAGCCGGTGTGGTCACACTCGATGGTTCGCTCGAAGCGCTCTCGTGGCGTGGTCGCCTGCTGGCACTCGACGATGCCAGCGCCCGCTTGGTCGTCGACTCCACTGGCACGCCGGTGGGGACGTCGTTGTCGCTCCAGGGTACCGCGTCAATCGGGGAGCGTGAATGGAGCGGTACCGCCGAAGGCACGGTATCTGCCTTCGATGCTCGCGCGTGGATGGGTCGCGCGACGGTACCGTCCACGGCCATCGATGGCACGGTGCGCTTGGCGGCGCGCGGTCCGGTCGATACGCTGCGCGCTGGGCGCGCCGACTCCACCGTGGCGCCCGCCATCGAGGGGAGCGGTGAAGTGAGTCTGACGCAACGAGAGGGGACGGGGCGGCCCGCCTTTGACGTGGTAGCCAGCGCGACGCTCGGTCGCGATCGCCTCGTGGTCGACTCCGCGTTGGGGCACGTGGGTGGGCTTTCGCTGGAGGCGCACGGCGCCTTGGCGCGCGATTCCATGCAGGTCGATACGCTGCAGGTGTCGGTGCGCGCCGACTCCCTGGAGGCCGTGCAAGGCCAGCTGCTCCGGCTTGCCGACATGATGCAGCCAGTGGACACGGCGCTCGCAACCTCGCTGCGTCGCGTGGCCGCAGACACCCTCAAAGGCGACGCTTCGTTGTCCGGGTATCTGTACGGCAGTCTCGGAAAGGCCGACGCGACGGCCGCCCTTGGTGGGCGTGCGCTGCAGGTGGGCGCAGTTCACGTCGGCCGCCTCTTCGGGTCGGCTCGTGCCACCGACGTGTTGCGGCGTCCGGCGTTCGAGGGCGCGGCCAGCGCCGATGACGTCACGGGCGTAGGGGCGGTGCGCATTCAGTCGGCGTCGTTCCAGGTGGCCAACGCCAACCCCGATAGTGGCGGGCTCGTACTTGATGTCAGCACCGAAGAGGACGCACATCTTGTAGTACGCGGCGGATATGCGGTGCAGGGGCGTGCCACCAATGTGCGAGTCGACTCGCTGCGATTGGCTTACGACAGCGTGACGTGGCGGTCGGTGCAGTCAGCTACCGTTTCGAGCGACAGTTTGGGTTTGAGGTTTTCCCCAATCGAACTGCGGTCGTCGGCCGGCGGTGAACTGGCGGTGCGAGGCAACGTGCCTACCGAAGGCGCCGTACAAGGCGAGCTTCGTGTTGAACGCTTCCCGTTTGGCGAAGTCAGTGCACTGCTTGCCGGAACCGCTCCCGCGGCCGGGACGGTAAGTGGTATGGCCACGCTCGCCGGCACGCGCAAAAGCCCGCTGCTCGCGTGGGATGTCGTGGCCGATTCGCTGGGAGTAACCGGGCTTCGACTGCCACCGGTAACGAGTACCGGTACCTACGCCGATCGTCGCCTTACGGCGCGTGCCGAGGTGCGTGACACGCTCGGCGGTCGCCTCGTCGCCGAAGGGCGGGTGCCGGTGGATCTCACCATTGGCACCGTAGAAAAGCGTCTGCTGTCCGACGGTGTTCAGGGCGAAGTGAACGCCGATTCGCTGCGGCTTGAGGCGCTGCCAGTGGTCGTCGACGGTGTGAGCCGCCTGCACGGTCTGCTGGCCGGACGCCTCGACATTGGCGGCACATTCGAACGGCCAACGGCGCGCGGACTGGTCACGCTCGCCGATGCTGGTGCCCGCCTGGCGGACTTCGGCATCGAGCCAACAGACGGACGTCTCGCGCTGCGTGCAGATGCCGACTCGCTGGTGCTCGAATCGTTACGTCTGCGCAGTGGTGGCGTTGGTGATACTGTTGGAGCGTCAGGCGTATTGCGCTTTGCCGCTGGTGAGACGCCAGCCTCCGTCGACGTTCGCGTATCAGCACGTGATTTCATCGTGTCGAGGCAGCGTGACGGCACCGACCTTGATGTCGGTGGCGCTGTACGGCTAGCCGGCCCACTCAAGCGCCCGCAGTTGAGCGGGAACCTGTTCGTGCCGCGTGCCAACCTCGTCGTTGATCCGCTCGGCGCGCGCACCGCGCTGGATCTGTCGAGCGAGGCCGCGCGTGCTCTGCTTGGTGCCGACGAAGTCCCTGTGGCCGAATCGGCGGCGCAATCGTTGTCGCGCTTGGGCTCGTCTATTTCGGTGGCCAATGCCCGTGTCGAACTCGGCAATGAAGTATGGGTGCAAACACCCGAAGCGCGAGTCAATCTGTCGGGCAGTCTCGATGTCACCATGAACGGCGATCTGCTCGCGCTAGACGGCGAAATCCGCGCCAATCGCGGACAATACCGGCTCGAGTTGGGGGTGGTGAATCGCAGTTTCAGTGTCGATTCGGGACGCGTGCGATTCTATGGCAACAATGCCATCGCCCCCACGCTCAATATTTCGGCTACAAACGTGGTGCGAGTGGCGGGAGGCAGTGAGATTCCCGTGCGCGTGCACATTGGCGGCAACTACGACAAGCCGGTGCTCACCCTCTCCAGCACCGATGCGTTGTATGCCAGCGCACCCGAAAGCGAAATCATCTCGCTGCTCATTTTCGGCGCGCCGACCTTTGCGCTCGATGGCCAGAGCCAGAGTACCGTGCGTGCGGTTACCGGTATTCTGTTGCCGTCCGTTGGTGGCTTCGTGGAAGGCAAACTGCAGCGCTGGCTGCCGGTGAACACCATTCAGGTCAGCACGGGTCGCGGCCAGCAGGAAGGTGCACTCACAGGCACCTCGCTCATCGACAACCTCAATCTCAGCATTAGCGCCGGCAAACAGTTCGGTGAGCGCACCTTCTTGCGGCTGAATACGGGTATCTGTCGTGGTGTTGGTCAGGCCACGCAACGTGGCGCCAGTCTGTGGGGCGGGGTGGCGGCCGAGTACCGCATTGCCCGCAACTGGTGGGGGCAGGTGGGTGTCGATCCCGGAGCCGCGCCCTGCTCACGGCTTGCCGGCGATGTCTTTCCGCGCATGCAGTTCGGTTTCGATCTGTTTCGCGAGTGGATTTTCTGACGCGGAGGGCAACCAGCGTTTCACCACGGTAAAGGCGGTACCAGCCAGCGCCCCCAGCGTGGCCGCCCACGTCACGATCGCTTCCCGCTTGCCATCGTCGCCAAGCAATGCCGACAGCAGTTCACCCCGCAGCCGCAGCATGACGGGCGAGGCCACCCGAATGCTGTTGAAGTTGCGGTCGTATCTGGCGCCAATGCCTTCGATGAGCGCAGCGGTACGCGCGAAGTACACGAGTTCGCCGGGCAGAATGATTGGCCAGTTGAACAGTTCGCGCATCACCCTGTCGGCCACGACGCGTGCGCGATCGATGGTGGTCGCTTCGCTGTAGGCAATCTCGAGCAGCGCATCGACCAGCGCGGTCATGGTCTCGGGAGCAGTACCTGGTGCCACCATGCCAAGGGCGAAGAACCCCTGTGAGGTCCCGGCGGCATCGCGGCGGATGGCGGCCAGAATGGTGTCGAAGAGTGCCTTGCGTGTTGCCACCGGCACGTCGATGACCATGCCGAAGTCGAGCAGCACAATGCGCCCCTGCGCGTCAACCAACAGGTTGCCGGGGTGAGGGTCTGCATGGAACGCGCCATCGCGCAGCATCATGCGCGCGTACGTCTCGATGAGTGTTTCCGCGAGTCGCTGCGGTTGCACCTCACCGCGGGAAATGCGCTCGTCGAGTCGGTCAATGCGCGTACCCTCGAGAAACTCGAGCACCAGTACGTCACGTCGCGTAAGCGCTGTTTCCACGGCCGGTATGCGTAGTCGCGACTCGTCGGCGAATCGCTCGCGCATGCGCAGGCACTGCATCGCTTCGCGCTCGAAGTCCATCTCCTCGCGCACATGACGATCGAACTCGTCGAGTACCACGCGGAACCCCATGACGTGTACATGCGGCCAGCGCGCGTACACGGCATCAACGATGGCACGCGACAGCCGCACGTCGCGATCCACCACCGCCTCGACGCCGGGGCGTAGCACCTTCACCACCACGTCGCGTCCCGAGTAGCGGGCGCGATACACCTGGCCCAGTGAACCGGCCGCCAAAGGCGTTCGCGCGAGTGACTGCACGACACTGTCGGGCGGGGCGCCCCATGCCTCGGTCAGCGTGCGTTCAATTTCGCTCCAGGGTACCGCCGGCACTCTGTCCGTGAGCGTACCGAGGGCGTGGAGATAGGGCTCAGGAATGAGGTCGGCGCGGCTGGCGAAAATCTGCGCCAACTTCACGAAGGTGGGCCCGAGCGCCGCGAGTTCGTGCACGATGGCCAACGCGCGGCGCTCGTGGAATGCGCCACTGCGCGGTGTCGGCGCGCCGATCCAGAGCCAGCGGCGCCTGTCCCGAAAGAACGAGACGACCAGCGGCACCAACCGCCAGAGAATTGTCCCCAGTCGTGGCAAGTCCCGCCACGGCACATCAGCGCGCGGCATGAATGCCTCGGGCCTGCTGCGCCACATGGTCGGCGTCGATTCCCGCCATGCTGGCTGATTGCTGCCAGAGTCGCTCGGCGAGATCATCGCGAACCGCCGTGCGCGACGGTTGCTGCTGCCGGCGTTTCCGCCAATAGAGTCCTGACGATTCTGCGGCCTCCACGGCGCCGGCAAGCCACACCAGCGTGTCTGCCCCCGCCTCCGGGGTGATCGACACCAGGTCCATGATACCGCGCAACAATCGGCCCACGCGACCGTTGTTGGTGGCAAAGCGAGTGCGCACCACCCCCGGATGCATCGCGTGGGTGACCACGCGTGCGTGGTCGAGCCGGCGCGAAAGGCTTCGTGTGAACCAGATGTTGAACAGCTTCGAATTGGCGTAGGCGCGCCAACCTCCGAACCCCCGCTCGAGTTGCAGGTCATCGAGATCGGGGCGCGCGTTTTCGTGGGCGCGGCTCGACACGTTCACAATACGTCCGGGGGCACCGGGAGCAGCTGCTGCGTAGAGGCTCGGGAGCAACAGCAGCGTGAGTGTGAAGTAGTTGAGATGGTTGAGCGCGAACGTCTGCTCGAACCCGTCTACCGTGACCTGGCGATCGACAAACATCGCGCCGGCGTTGTTGGCCAGCACGTGAATCTGCGGGTAGGCCGCGCGCAGACGCGCAGCCAAGTCGCGCACACCGTCCTGTCGGGACAAGTCCGCGATTTCGCAGACAATCGACCGGCTTCCGGTTTCCATCATGAGGCGCTGCGCGGCGGCCCGTGTCTTGGCCTCATTACGCCCCACCATGACAACCTGTGCACCGCCAGCGGCGAATTCTCGCACGGCAGCCCTCCCGATGCCGTCACTGGCGCCGGTGACCACCACCACGTGGTCGGCGAAATGAAACGCTGGCTTCGAATCGGTCATGAGTAGCGGAATATGGACGAAGGGAGCGTCAGCCTGTGACGCCCCCTTCTGCAACCCCGATTACTCGCTTTCAGTTCGCGAATTCGTCGGTTAGTTCGCGACCGCCGTGATGGTGATCGGACCAACCGTTCCGGACGTGGCCGTAGCAGTCTGCAACCCTGCCTGCGGACCGAGTGTCCAGCGAACCGTCACTTCCCCGAGGCTGTTCGTCACCGCCGACTGCGGTGACAGGCTGCCCCCGCCGGACGTGATTGTCAGGGCTACCGTCTGGCCGGGGATGGGCACGTTGTTGCCGCCGGTTACGCGCAGCACGAGCTGTACCGGAAGCGCCGCGCTCGTCTTGGCCGACTGGTTGTTGCCCTGGGCGATCGTGATGTCCGTGGGCAGAACGCCCAGAGCACTCAGTGTCACGGGATCGACTCCGGGGGCGCTTCCCACCACGGTCTGCACTTGGTAGCCCGGGCCGAGCGTCCAGCGCGCCTTCACTTCGCCGTTGGCGTCGCTCTTGCCCGTTGGCGGATCGATGGCCCCGCCGCCGGCGAGCACATTGAAGCTCACGGGGATGTTCGCCATGGGCATGCCGTCGGTGCCGTACACCCGCAGCACGACCGGGGTCGGCAGCAGGGTCCCAGCGGCGGCCTGCTGCAGGTGCCCCTGAACAATGGTCAGGCGGGACGCAGCAGGGGCCTCTGTTGTTTTCGTGCATCCCGGAAACGCCATCAGCGTCGGGATGGCCGTAAACAGCACGGCAAGCAGGGTTGTGGGACGAGCGGAACGCATATGCCTATCGGTCAGGGTACTCCTCTCCGGCTACAGGTATCGGTCGGAGTTCAGCCAAAGTTGAGCGCGAGTCCCGCGCGGTCTCTAGATTGGGAGGGCCATGACCGTAACTCCCTTGCACGCGCCCCGGCCGGTCCGCCCTGCGGATGCCGCCGAACCGGGCGCCCCGCGTTGGCCCTCGGGGCTCGCCCCCGAGGTGCATCCTGCCCGCAATCCCGGAACCGCCCTCGACCTGTCGGTCGTGAAGGCCTTGCGGGTCAACCGCAGCGCCGCCGAGCGCCGCACCGCCTCCCTGCCGGGACGGCGTACGGTCAAAAAGGAGTGGCAGGCTGCGTGGCTGCTGCGGGCCATCAGTTGCATGGACCTCACCACCTTGGCCGGCGACGACACGGCCGGCAATGTGCGCCGGCTCTGTGCCAAAGCTGCGCATCCGCTCAAGCCGGAGCTCGTCCAGGCACTGGGAATCGCCGACTTGGGCCTCACCACCGGCGCCGTCTGCGTCTACCACCAGTACGTCGCCACCGCCGTCGAGGCGCTGCGCGGTACCGGTGTCCCCGTAGCCGCCGTCAGCACCGGGTTTCCGGCCGGGCTCTCGCCCTTCGAGCAGCGACTCGCGGAAATTCACGCCAGCGTGGCGGCCGGTGCCACCGAAATCGATATCGTGATTACGCGCGCCCATGTGCTCACGGGCAATTGGGAAGCGCTGTACGACGAAGTGCGTGCCTTCCGCGAGGCCTGCGGCGATGCGCATCTCAAAACGATTCTTGGCGTCGGCGAACTGGCAACGCTCACGAACGTGGCGCGCGCCAGCATGGTGGCCATGATGGCCGGGTCCGACTTCATCAAAACGAGTACGGGCAAGGAAACGTCGAACGCCACTTTGCCCGTTGGGCTCGTGATGACGCGCATGATTCGCGAATACGGTGAACGCACCGGGTACGAAGTGGGCTTCAAGCCCGCCGGTGGTATCCGTACAGCCAAACAGGCACTCGACTGGCTCGTGCTCATGAAGGAGGAACTCGGCGATCGTTGGTTGCGTCCGCACCTGTTCCGCTTTGGCGCGAGCGGCCTGCTCACCGATGTCGAGCGGCAGTTGGAGCATTTCGTGACGGGCCGCTACGCTGCGGCCTATCGCCAACCGATGGTTTGAGGAGACGATCATGGCCACCACCACACCTCCGGTTGGCAGCTCCGCCAAGCCCACGGTTCGCGAATTGTACGACAGCATGAGCTACGGCCCAGCCCCCGAAGGCGATACGCCCGTGCGCGAGTGGATCGCTCTCCACGACGGCACCTTCGGCCACTACATCGGTGGGCAATGGGTCGCGGGCAGCGATCACTTCGATGTGCTTGAGCCGGCCACCGGCAAGCCGCTCGCGCGCGTTGCGCAGGGCACGGCGGCCGATGTCGACGCGGCGGTGGCAGCAGCGCGAGCGGCATTGCCCGCCTGGCAGGCACTAGACGACCACGCGCGGGCACGTTGGCTGTATGCGCTCGCGCGCGGCATCCAGAAGCATTCTCGTCACTTCGCCGTGCTCGAGACGCTCGACAACGGCAAGCCCATCCGGGAGACGCGAGACATCGACATCCCACTCGTCGCGCGCCACTTCTATCACCACGCGGGCTGGGCACAGCTGCTTTCCAGCGAGTTCCCCGGGCATCACGCCTATGGCGTGGTGGGTCAGGTCATTCCGTGGAACTTCCCGCTGCTCATGCTGGCGTGGAAGGTCGCACCCGCGCTCGCGGCGGGTAACACCGTTGTGCTCAAGCCTGCCGAATACACGCCGCTCACGGCCATCCGCTTTGCGGAGCTCGTACACGAAATCGGCTTGCCCGCCGGCGTGTTCAATCTCGTGACGGGCGACGGCGCGACCGGTGCGGCTATCGTAGCCCATGAAAACGTGGACAAGATTGCCTTCACCGGGAGTACCGAAGTGGGGCGCGCCATCCGCGTGGCTACGGCGGGAACCGGCAAGGGGCTGTCGCTCGAACTTGGTGGCAAGAGCCCGTTCATCGTGTTCGAAGACGCCGACCTCGATAGCGTGGTTGAAGGCGTGGTCGACGCGATCTGGTTCAATCAGGGGCAAGTGTGCTGCGCCGGCTCGCGGCTGCTTGTGCAGGAAGGCGTGGCCGAGCGACTGCATGCCAAGCTGCGCGAACGCATGGAGCGCCTCCGCGTGGGCTCGCCGCTCGATAAATCGGTGGACATGGGGGCCATTGTGGCGCCCGTGCAGCTCGACCGCATTCGTGCGCTCTGTCAGCAGGGCGTCGACGAAGGCGCGACCTGCTGGCAGCCCTCGTGGGCCACGCCCACCGAAGGCTGGTTCCATCCGCCCACGTTGTTCACCGACGTCGCGCCCAGCGCGTCGATTGCGCAGGTCGAAATCTTCGGCCCCGTACTCGTGAGCATGACGTTCCGTACGCCAGAAGAGGCCGTCGCGCTCGCCAACAACACGCCCTTCGGCCTCGCGGCGAGTGTCTGGAGCGAGAACATCAACCTCGCGCTCGACATCGCGCCCAAGCTCAAGAGCGGCGTCGTGTGGATCAACAGTTCGAACCTGTTCGATGCTGCCGCCGGGTTCGGCGGGTATCGCGAGTCGGGTTTTGGCCGCGAAGGTGGCCGCGAAGGCATGTGGGAATACCTCAAGCCCATCAAGGCCCACGAGGCAGCGCCGCTGCCGGTTATCGCGGCGGGTGCAACCAGCCACACCGAGGCGCCTGCCGGTGAGGCTTCGCCCGGGCTGCCGGCCATCGATCGCACCCCCAAGCTGTTCATCGGCGGCAAGCAGGCCCGCCCAGATTCCGGCTATTCCCTTGCTGTTCGCTCGCTCAGTGGTCGCACCGTTGGCGAGGTTGGCGAAGGCAACCGCAAGGATATCCGCAATGCGGTCGAAGCGGCCAGCGCGGCCGGAGCGTGGGCGAAGCTGAGTGGCCACCAGCGGGCGCAAATCCTCTACTACCTCGCCGAGAATCTGTCGGCCCGGGCCGACGAGTTCGCGCAGCGCATCGTGGCCATGACGGGCGACCCACTAGCGGCCGGTGCCAGTGAGGTCGACGCCGCCATCTCGCGCCTGTTCACTTATGCGGCGTGGGCCGACAAGCATGACGGCGCAGTGCACGATGTCCCGCTGCGCGGTGTCGCCCTGGCCATGCACGAACCTATCGGCGTGGTCGGCGTGGCGTGTCCCGACCCGTACCCGCTGCTGGGCTTCGTATCGCTCGTGGCTCCGCTCATGGCCACCGGCAATCGCACGGTAGTCATTCCGTCGGAGCGCTTTCCCTTGGCTGCCACCGATTTCTACAGCGTACTCGAAACGTCCGACGTGCCGGCCGGCGTGGTCAACATTGTGACCGGCGCCCGGGACTCGCTCGTCCGTACCTTGGCCGACCACGATGACGTAGGGGCGGTCTGGTATTATGGTTCGCAGGCTGGCGCGGCCGCAGTTGAAAAGGCTTCGGCAGCAAACCTCAAGCGCACCTGGACCGAATGGACGGGCCGGGAATGGCTGGATCCGCGCGCCGCTGAAGGACGCGAATTTCTTCGGCGTGCCGTGCAGGTCAAGAACATCTGGATCCCGTATGGCGAATGACTGACACTCTCAACTCGATGATCGCTCTCCCCGCTTCGCCCGAAGCGTTTCGTGAGGCCACGTGGGAAGACGTGGTGCCTTACTACGACGCGCTGGCGTCGCTCCCGCTTTCGGCCAATGCGGACAGCATCGAGCCGTGGTTGGCTACCTGGTCGCGACTGGACACGCTCATCGGCGAAGCCGGTACGCTGGCGATGATCGCCTACACCGCCGATACGGCCGACGAGGCCCGTGAAGCGGCGTATCTGCGCTTCTCCATGGACATCTTCCCCAAGCTCGAGGAACAGCAGGTGCGCCTGGCGCGCCGCTTGCTCGATACGGGGTGGTCGCGTCCCGATCTCGAAACCACGCTGCATCGTTTCCGCAGCGACATCGAAATCTTCCGCGAGGCCAACGTCGAGCGCTTTTCCCGCATCGAGGAGCTGTCGGCGGGCTATCAGAAGCTGGTGGGCGGCCTGAGCGTCGACTGGGACGGCGAAGCCAAGACCATTCCGCAGCTGCAGCCGTATCTCAAGGCCGCCGATCGGGCAGTGCGTGAACGCGCATTCCGCCTGGGCGCCGCCGCGTACCTTGGCAAGCGCGACGAGCTCGCCGAGTGCTTCGATCGCATGTATGCCCTGCGTATCGAGGTGGCGCGCGAGGCCGGGTTTGCCGACTACCAGCAGTACTGCTTTACCGCCAAGCATCGCTTCGACTATTCGCCGCGTGACACGGCGGCCTTTCACGAGGCCGTGCGCACCTCCGTAACCCCGGCGGTGGCGGCGCTCATGGAGCACCGTCGGCGATCACTCGGCGTTGACGTGTTGCGCCCGTGGGACACAAGTGTGGACCTCGAAACGAAGGAGCCGCTGCGCCCCTTCGATTCCGTGGGCACCTTCGTCGATCGGGCACGCAACATCTTCAAGCGCGTCGATCCGGAGTTGGGCGCGCAGTTCGCGCTCATGGCCGACGAGTCGTTGCTCGATCTCGAAAGCCGTCCCGGAAAGGCGCCGGGTGGCTATTGCACCGATCTGTCGTTCCGCGGTCGGCCGTTCATCTTCATGAACGCGGTGGGCGTACCCGACGACGTCAACACGCTCGTGCACGAGGCAGGGCACTGCTTCCACGATTTTGCCACGCACCGGCTGCCCTTTACCTGGATGCGCAAGACTGGGCACGAGGCGGCCGAGCTGGCCTCCATGAGCATGGAGCTGCTCGCCATGCCGTATCTCGTGCAGCCCGATGGCTACTACACGCCAGACGAAGCACGGGTCGCGTGGCTCGAACACCTCGAAGATGTCCTCGGGGCGCTCGTGCACATCGCCAGCGTCGATGCGTTTCAGGCGTGGATTTATACCGATCCCGCTGGTGCCGATCGCCATGCGCGCGATGCGAAGTGGCTGCAGTTGCGTTCAGAGTTCGAACAGGGCGTCGACTGGAGCGGTCTCGATCAGGAGCGTGTCGCGCGCTGGTACCGTCAGCTTCACATCTTCGAACTGCCGTTCTACTACATCGAATACGGCATCGCACAGCTCGGCGCGTTGCAGGTGTTCCGCAATGCCGTGCAGGATGCGGGCAATGCCGTGGCCATGTACAAGCAGTTCCTGGCGCTCGGTGGCACCCGCACCTTGCCGGAGTTGTACGCCGCCGCCGGTGCCAAGCTCGTGTTCGACGCGGCCACCATGAAGGAGCTGGTCGACTTCACCATGGAACGCATCGAGGCATTGCGGGCCGGTGCCCCCGCGCCCTTTGCGGGGATCGTTCCGCGGTAATCGTTCCGTCGTAAGCGTACTGCGTTGACTGAGAGGTCGGCATGCGTATGACATTGGTGGTGGTGTTTGTGGGTCTTGCCGCTGGCTGTGCCGATCGAGCTCCGGCTCGCATTGCCAGCCATCGTGGCGACACGGTGGTGGTCAATTCGCGGCGCCCCACGCCGCTTCCGGCGCGCGTATTCAATGCTGGCGGCCGGGAGTTGAGCTCGGCCGCCGTCTCATGGCGCTACGTTCAAGGCGACCGCTTCACGGTCGACGATAGCGGTCGGGTCACGTGCGACCGCCGTGGCGAGGTGCGGGTACTGGCCACCAGCGGTGCGGCACAACGGGAAGTCACCGTGCTGTGTCGGCCCATCGCGACCGTGCGCCTTGGCACGTCGCTGGTGTTGCGCCCCGGCGAGGAGTCTGATGCCTACGACTTGGGTGGGCGAGGTCCAGACGGCCTGCCGGTGCTCGAAGTCGCGGGGGTGGCGAGCATACGTGATTCGAACGTGGCGGTCCTGCGCAACGGCACCATCGTCGCACGAGGCATAGGTCGCACGGCGGTGGACCTGGAGGCCGGCGACTGTCGAACCATCGTTGGCGTCGACGTGGAGTTGCCGGTCGACTCGGCCCACCACGTTGCCGACTTCCGTCCGTTTGAAGAAACGATGACGCTGGCACCGGGTGAAGTGCGGGCATGGCGCCCCAGCACCGGACTCACGTACGTCCATCTGTTCGGCGATTCTGCGGTTACGGCTACCCTGTCATTTGGCGTCATCGAGGCAAACTGCGCGCGACTCCGCCATGGCTATCGCGCGGTGTCGTGCGTCATGAACAGCGCATCAGTTGTCGCGCTGAGAAATCCACCGAATGGCAAGGCGTGCAGCCGAAACAACCAGCCGGCAAAATCGTAGTAGCAGCTGAGGTCTTGTTTCCCTCTCTTCAGGAGCATCGATGCGTCAATTTGCGACGGTGGCGGTAGCCGCCGTGTTGTTGGGTGGGGCCGTCCGAGCGGAATCGCAGGCCCCCACGGTTCAGCAGGTGTACGACAAGTTCGCCACCGCCGTTGGTGGTCGTGACGCGTGGAAGTCGGTTACCGGCCGCTCCGACAAGGGCACGGCCGATATCACGTTCGCCGGCATCTCCGGGTCGTACGAGCGTCATAGCGCGCTGCCGAACAAGATGCGCATGATCATCGACCTCGGCGTCGTCAAAATCGATCAAGGCTTCGACGGCGAAAAGGGCTGGGTCGATCAGGGGCAGGGCATGCAGCCCATGCCCGCTGAGCAGGCCAAGGATCTCGCTGAGCCCAGCGCCGACGGCGCGTCGTTCCTCGATCCGTCGCGGTACGCCAAGGCCACGGTCGTGGGCAAGGAAACGTTCGAGGGCGCGGAAGCCTGGAAGCTCTCACTCGTCAGCAAGAGCGGCCGCGAAGTCACCGAGTACTTCGACGTGACATCGGGACTTCGCCTCGGTACGGTCACGACCACGCCCATGGGTCAGCAAACGGCGCTCTACAAGGATTACAAGGAGTTCGAGAAGAAGCTGGTGGCCACCAAGATCATCCAGCGCTCTGGGCAGGGCGACGTGATTCTTACCAGCCAGATCGTCACCTTCGGTACTCCCGACGCGGCGTATTTCAAGCAGCCGTAACGGCTCGCCTGCGTGCACAGCACCAGATACCAGAAGCGCCGCTCATTCGAGCGGCGCTTCTGCGTTGTCGGCAATGCGCTGGCGGTCAGCTGCCGAGAATTCGTCCGGCCATGGCTACGCCGCTTAGCCACGCGCGCTCCACATCGCTCGCAGCCTTGGGAAATGCCTGCGCGAAGTCTCCGCACGCACCAAGCTGCACCTCACCGTCCCACAGACAGGAAGCGTTGAGCCCCCGTTCGGTGCGCGCGTACCGCCAGCGGTGACTCGACGCATGCAGCACGCTCCCCGCTACCGCCAAATGCTCTCGTACCAACGGCGCAACTTCGGCGCAGATATCGTCGGCGGTGCGTTCGAGGTTTTCGCGTGACCACGCCGCCGACGATTGCACGACCCATGCTTCTGCCGTGGGGCGCCCGGGTAGCTCCGCCTGGCGCACGCAACGCGCCAGACGCTCGTCGGCGAATGTAATTTCGCCGCGCTGCAACTGCGACGTTATGCGCACAGGAGGCGGAGCGTCGAACACGATCATAGTGCTCCAGCAGGGAGCCATCTGCACAGCACGGAGCGGCGCCGCCACCGATACCGCTTCGTCCTGCAACAACGTCGCGGCCTGCGGCGCTGGAACGGCGAGCACCAAGGCATCGGCGCTATGCACGGCGCCCTGCTGATCGGTAAGCTGCCACTGAGCGCCAACACGCGTGACCCGCTGCACCTGCACACCCGTTTTTATCTTCACTTCGGCGGCAAGGTGTTTGGGCCACGTCGACATCGCGCCGCGGCCGGTGTGGGCATCGCCAATGGAGATGAGATATCCGTCGTACTCCCACGACTGCACGAACAACGCGCTACGGCCATCACCGAACTGCATAGATGGCGCGCCATGATCGAAGCGCCACTCGCCTTCACGGCGCGAGCTGAGTCGACCGCCCACACCGCGCCCCTTCTCCAGCACCGTTACGCGGTAGCCGTGATCTCCCAGTGTGCGCGCGCATGCCAGTCCCGACACACCCGCACCAACGACCAGCACACTGGGTGCTTCATCGCGAGCGGGGCGCAGCACGCGCCGGCTGTATGCATTGAGGTCGAGCCGCTTGAGATGCTCAGTGGTTGGGCGCGGTCGAACGGTGCCGAGAATGCGGACCGGTGGTGTGAACGGTCGATCAAACTGGCCGAGGCACCAGAGCAACCCGCCGTACGATGCCGGGTCCCGACCATCGAGCGCGTAGCGATGATTGAGATCAACCAATCGCTCAAGCGCCTGTTCGGCGTTGTCGGACCACGTCGGAATGGCCTTGCCCCACGTCATCCGCACATTGTTGTGCAGCTCTCCGTGACGCAGCAACGACTGTTGGGTTGCGTCCCACAACGCATCGCCACTCTGCGCGCGTGCGAGACGCTCCCAGCTCAGTACGTCGCGAGAATCGCGCTCGTGTTTTGCCAGCGTTTCGCGCGCCCAGGCAGGAATGGCGTCGATGGTGGTTGGCGACGCGTGCCAGTAGCAGAAGGCGTAGGCCAGTTCGCGCCACACCAGCAACTCATCGAGATACTTCTCCGGGCCATCACCTGGCATGGCAGCGCATTCCCGGGCGAGCCGCAGCGGTGACACCATGCCGTAGTGCAGGTATGCCGACATGCGGCTCACGCCGTCAATCGTCGCGTCGTTTCGCTTTGCAGCATACTTCGCCAGTCGCCCGCTGCGCTTGAAATCCTCCCAGCGCGCATAGCCGGACTTCGCGCCGCCACGTGTATGAGGGACTGGGCCAACCCCGTGATCGATTTCGCATTCGGCCACGAGTGCGGCAAGGTCGGCCGAGCCAAGCCGCACGGGCTCGAATGGCAGGGCCTCTGGCACGAAAGCCGCCCCCGCAGGCTCCACATCGTGCCACGGTTTGCGAAGTCGGTCGTTGCGAATGGCTGCGGTATCGTCGCGAAAGGCGAAGGCGCGCGTATGCACCTTTTCCACCAGCGGCATGGGCACCACGCACGCCGTGTCCACGCTCCACACGGGGCAGGGCGCGTCGTCCGCCAACCCTTCCGTCAGCCAATCAAGCGGAGGGACGGGCATCGTCTCCGTGACGACAATGCTTGCGCGTGCCGTCAACAACGTGAGGGCTGCGTCGCGATGTCCCGGCCGTTCGAGATGGAAGGCATAGCCGATACCGCGTTGCGCGCACTCTGCCTCTACATCCCGTGCACCTTCGAGAATGAAGGTGTGGTGGCGGTCGGACGCATACGGGTAGCGCTCGCTCAGCGCATGGTACACGAAAACCGGGCGCCGTAACTCACGCCCCAGCAGCAGCGCCACGTCGAGTGCAGGGTTCTCATGGGCACGTACGGCGGTGCGCATCCAATACAGCACGAACTCGCCGGTCTCGGGAACGGCGTGCAAAGCCGAATGCGTGGTGATACGCTCGGCGAGATGGTCGGGAAGCAAGTCGGGTCGAAGCACGCTGAACAACGCGCTTCGACCCGGGGCAGTGCCAAGTCTGTGCCGATCCAGGGCCTGGTCGCGGCTACTGCCGGTGAATGACTCCGCCCTTCATCACGAACCGCACGGAGCGCAGAGCCGCAATATTGGTGGTGGGATCGCCCTGTACGGCCACCAAATCGGCCAGCAGTCCCGGCGCCACGCGTCCGAGTTCGTTCTCACGGTGCATGATGCGGGCATTCACGCTCGTGGCGGCCTTGAGCGCCTGAACCGGTGACATGCCGTACTCCACCATGAGCTCGAGTTCCAGGGCATTGGTCCCGTGGGCGAAAACGCCCACGTCGCTGCCGTTGCAGATCGTAACGCCGGATGCCAACGCATCGCGGAACATGCGCTTCTTCTGGACAATGCCGGCCGGTTCCGCGTCCACGCCCTTCTTCCAGCCGCGATAGCGGGTGGTGCTCTCCGTGGCGGCGAGGGTCGGACAGAAGGCTACGTTCCGCTGCTTCATCATGTCGAAAACGGCCGGTGTTGCCGCGTCGCCGTGTTCAATGACCTCCACACCAGCGACGATCGCTCGCGTCATACCTTCCACGGTACTCGCGTGCGCCACCACCGGCCTACCGCTGGAAGTCGCGGTCTGCACAATGGCTTGCCACTCGGCGTTGGTGAACGTCGGGCGCGCCTCACCCCGCGGCCCCCACCGGTAGTCGGCGTAAATCTTGATCCAGTCGGCGCCGTGGCCGATCTGATCGCGCACCACGCGCGTGACCCCCTCCACACCATCGGCTTCTTCCGCACCCTGCGGGACGCCAATCTCGGTGCCGAACCCCTTTGGCCCGTACGAGCCGGTGGCCACGATGGCCTTGGTGGTCACGA
>ERZ1645185.45-NODE-45-length-55660-cov-7.359266_pt1 | contig 55660 bp, 46 predicted proteins | sample MGYA00575351_ERZ1645185 | MGnify/ENA primary metagenome ERZ1645185 (study PRJEB40838, sample SAMN11284767) | freshwater sediment metagenome | isolation source: river sediment | host: Sediment | place: India: Jana village, Kanpur | collected 2015-12-17 ... | reverse complement strand
TCTTCCTCAAGATCCGCGCGGCGTTTCCCGGAATTCCCGGATGACCCCAAAAAATGAAAAACTCAATAAGGCCCTACAAGAATGGACCAGGCGCTGTCTGTTCTGCCGGTTCAGTCTGTTCTGCCTGTTCCGTTAGGCAGTTACCTCCCGTCCCCATCTCCCGTCTCCCGTCAGACGTGGGCGTCAGCACCGGTCATCACGGCCACGGCATCCGTCATCGATATCGAGGCGGTATCCACGAGCGCCGCACGTTTGCCGAGTCGCTGAATGTGAATGCGATCGGCCAACTGAAACACGTGCGGCATGTTGTGGCTGATGAGTACCACCGACAGGCCGCGGTCGCGCACCCGGGTTATGAGATCGAGCACCATGCCGCTCTCGCGCACACCGAGAGCGGCGGTGGGCTCGTCGAGAATGACGACATGACGCGCAAATGCGGCGCTGCGCGCCACGGCAATCCCTTGTCGTTGTCCACCCGAAAGCGTTTCGACAGCTTGCGTGATCGAACGGATGTTCACGCCGAGCGCGGCGAGGGCATCGGCAGCCTCACGTTGCATGCGTGGTCGGTCGAGTTGACGTAGCAGTGACCCAGCGAGTCCGGTACGGCGCACTTCACGGCCGAGAAAGAGATTCTCGGCAATGCTCATGGCCGGCGCCAACGCCAAGTCCTGATACACCGTTTCGATACCTGCGGCGCGCGCATCGGCGGGTGAGGCAAATCGCACCGTTCGACCGTCGAGTTGGATCTCGCCATCGTCAGGAGACAGAGCCCCCGAAAGGGCCTTGATGAGCGACGACTTGCCGGCGCCGTTGTCGCCAATGACGGCAAGAATTTCGCCGGCGCGCACATCGAAGTCGGCACCGTCGAGCGCTATGACGTGACCATACTGCTTGCGGAGTCCGCGTGCCTTCAGCACGGTGGGTGCATCCGAGGCCACACTCATGCGCCGCGCCTCGACCACTGGTCAGTGGCCACGGCGAGAATGACCAGAATGCCCGTGACGAGAATTTGGTACACTGAGGACACGCCCATGAGCGTGAGACCGTTGCGGAATACTCCCACAATGAGTGCGCCAATCAGCGACCCGAGCACCACGCCGCGTCCACCGAAAAGGCTGGTTCCACCGAGCACAACAGCGGTGACCGTATCGAGGTTTTCTGTCTGTCCCGCTTGCGGGTCACCCACGCCGGTACGCGCCACGGCCAGCAGCGACGCCACACCATAGAGAGCGCCGGCGACCGTGTACACAATAACCAGCACGCGATCCGTATTGATGCCGGCCAACCGGGCGGCTTCGCGATTGTTGCCCACGGCATAGACATGGCGACCGCCGGCGGTTTCACGAAGCAACCACCAGGCCACGGCATACATCGCCATCATGGCCACGGTGCCGAATGCAATGCGGGTGCCGAACAGCGTGACCGTACTGCCCAGTGCCGTCAGCAACGGCGGCACATCGGTTACGCTCTGCGAGCGTGACACGATCTGCGTCAGTGCAAAGGCGATGTTCATCGTACCGAGTGTCACGATGAACGGTGGCAGCTTGATGCGCGTGACGAGCAATCCGTTCAGTAGTCCGGCTACCGTCGTGGCGCCGACGCCAAGCAATATGGCCAACGCCGGTGGCATACCGGCCTGACCTGCCAATAAGGTCATGAGCACACTGCCCAGCGCCATGAGCATACCGCAGGACAGATCGATCCCCGCTGTCAGGATGACCAGCGTCTGGCCAATGGCAAGCACACCCACCACCATGACCTGCTGGCTGATGAGTGAGAAGTTGTCGAGCGTGAGAAAACGCGAAGACTGTGTGCTGAAGAAGAGGCAGGCGACCAGCAGTGCGAGGAATGGCCCGTACGTTGCCAGACGCCGCCAGCTCACTTCGCTCCCCAGCAGCGTGCGGTGCCTTCTGCCACCGACAGGCTCTCCACGCCATCGAGCTTCTTGTCGCTCACGAGGGCCACGCCGGTATCGATGAATCCCTCGGGCTTCTTGCCACTGCGCAGGAATTCGATGGCGGCTTGCACGCCGAGTTCGGCCATGCGCACCGGATATTGTTGTGCCGTTGCGGCAAAGTGTCCCGCCGCAACGTCGGCAACACCTCGGCAGCCGCCATCGACGGTGACGATGAACACGTCTTTGTCCCGACCGGCCTTTACCAGCGCGTTGTACGCACCCGCTGCGCTTGGCTCGTTGATGGCATACACCACGTTCACGCCAGGTGCAGACAGCAGGCAGTTCTCCATGACCGTCTGCGCCTTGGCTTGGTCGCCTACGCTATCGCCCATGCACACGACTTCCGGCGGCGCCGCATTCTCGTTGCTTTCTCGTTCGTTTGATGGCAAGCCAAGCCCCTTGAGAAAGCCGTTGTGCCGCTGCGCTCCCGTCGGGTGCCCTGGGATCAGGTCGATGGTCACAACCTTCGGGGCGGTCGCGCCGAGTCTCGCCTTGGCATAGGCGCCAATGAGTACGCCGGCTTTGAAGTTGTCGGTGCCGAAGAACCCGTCGGTCGCGTTGAGCGGGTCGGTGGGGCTATCGAGTGCGATGACCAGCACGCCATCCCGGCGCAGCCGTGAGATCGTTGGTACAATGGCCTTCGCGTCGCTGGGAGAAATGAGGATCACCTTGGCGCCGGCCGCGACCTGATTCTCGATCGCCGCGGCCTGACCGGCGTTATCGCCGTCGGAGCGCCCCGCGCCAACGAGCAGACGAACGGCCTGCGCGGTCGCCGCTTGTTCCGCCCCCTCCTTCATTTTGACGAAGAACGGATTGGTCTCGGTCTTGGTGACCAGCCCGATGATCGGCTGCTGGTCGTCGGCACGAGTGCAGGCGACGGCGGAGAGGGAGGTAACGCCAATCAGGAAACGGATGGCCCGGCGCACGGACCGGCGTCGGCCCGACGAAAGGCATCGGGAGAGGGGCGCAAGCGATAGGTGCATAGGCGAATAATCAGTAGCCGGAGCAGGGGGGAGGCAACCCGTCTCATGGTTGCGGCCGGCGCTGCATTGCGTTCCCCGGTGTTCCGGCACAGGCTTGGGCATGCGCGATCTCACGACCGGTTCAATTCCCCGTCATCTCATTCGTCTGGCCATGCCAATGGCACTCGGCATGATTTTCCAGACAATGTACTACCTCGTGGATTTGTGGTTTGTAACGAGACTGGGAGACGCCGCCGTAGCCGGCGTCAGTGCTGCGGGGAATGTGCAGTTCATCGTGATGGCACTCACGCAGGTGCTGGGGGTGGGCACCATGCCGCTCATCGCGAATGCCGTGGGGCGCAAGGATCGGGACGATGCGAATCTGGTGTTCAACCAGAGCGTGGTGTGGGCCTTCGTGTGCGCGTTCATCACGCTGGTTGGCGGCTTCGCATTGGCTGGCCCGTACATGCAGGCCGTGGGGGCGGACGACGCCACGCGCGCGGCCGGACTCGACTACCTGTATTGGTATTTACCCGGGCTTGGGTTGCAGTTCGCCCTGGTGTCCATGGGGGCGGCGCTCCGCGGTACCGGCATCGTGAAGCCCACCATGCTGGTGCAGATCGTCACGGTCGTCATGAACATCATTCTGGCACCTGTGCTCATTGCTGGCTGGGGTACCGGGCGCCCTCTTGGCGTGGCTGGAGCCGGGCTGGCGAGCTCCATCGCGATCGCGGTCGCCGTCCTGCTGATGCTCGTGTACTTCGTGCGATTGGAGCACTACGTGGGGTTCCGTCGTGATCTCTTGCAGGTGCGCTGGGATGTGCTGGCGCGCATGCTGCGCATCGGTGTGCCGCCCGGGGCAGAGTTCGCTCTCATGTTTCTGTTCACTGCGGTCATCTACTTCGTCATTCGCGATTTCGGCGCGGCCGCTCAGGCAGGCTACGGTATTGGTTCGCGGGTCATGCAAAGCATCTTCCTGCCGGCCATGGCCGTGGCCTTTTCGGCGGCACCATTGGCTGGACAGAACATGGGCGCCGGCCAAATGGAGCGCGTACGCGATACGTTCCGGTGGGCGGCGATCATCGGCAGCGGTCTCATGGCCGTCCTGACGCTACTGTGCCAGTGGCGTCCAGAGTGGTTCGTGCAGGGATTTACCGAAGAAGCGGCGGTGCTGGCGGTGGCCACCGAATTCCTGCGCACCATTTCGTGGAATTTTGTCGCGTCCGGATTGATCTTCACGTGTAGCGGACTCTTTCAGGCGCTGGGTAATACGGTTCCGTCGCTCATCAGCTCCGCATCGCGTCTCGTCACTTTTGCCGGCCCGGCGCTCATTCTGGCTCAACGTCCAGGGTTCCGGCTGCGTCACGTGTGGGTGCTGTCGGTCGTGACCATGACACTGCAAGCCGCGTTTACGCTCTGGCTGCTCAACGGCGAAATGCGACGACGCACCACCGTTGCCGGTGCTTGATCCCGACCGCAACTTGTCACCACTCCCCTCTTCGACTCCCCCTGTACGCTCCCATGACCCGCAGCATCGTCGCGGTCGTTACCGGCTTTCTCCTCATCGCGGCGCTGAGTCTCGGCACCGACTACGCCATCCGGGCAGCCATGCCCTTTCTGTTCGACGGTGATGGGCGCACTACGAGTGTCACCGTGCTGGTCCTCACCATCGGCTACGTTGGTCTCTACGCCACGATCGGCTGCTACCTGACTGCGCGCATGGCCCCGCGTGAACCCATGCGTCACGCCCTCGTGCTTGGGGTCCTTGGTTTGGGGTTCAACATGATCGGCACGTGGTTCGCCTGGAGCACCGCCCCGGTATGGTATCACGCCGTGTCGCTGGCGTTGGTAATGGTGTGGGCGTGGACCGGTGGCCGCATGCGCGTGCAGGAAGTGGCTGCGCTGGCCCATCCGACGGCTGCTGTATGAGTATCACGTTGCTCGCGAGATTCGGTGCGGCCTTCGCATCGCTGAGTGTGCTGCTCGCCTGCGGCAAGACGGAGAACGTTTCTCCGTCGGATGTCGTCGTGCAGTTCTATGTCACCGTCGAAGTGAGTGGAGTACGCGACCTTCCCGAGCCCCGCGCATTGTTGGCGCTCGAGCCGTATCTCACGGACTCTCTCGCAACGGCCCTTCGTCAGGCACGAGCGGTGCGAGACACGGCCTCGGCACGTTCCCCAGGACAGGCACCGCCATTCTCCGAGGGGAATCCGTTCAGTGGGTTCTTCGAAGGACACGACGCGTTTGTGGTGCGCGGCGCCGTGCAGCGGGGCGATTCAGCCTTCGTGACGGTCGATTTTACCAACACCGAGCAGAAGCCGCCGGTATCGTGGGCCGACACCGTGGTGCTGGTAAAGGTCATGCCGCCAGCCGAGAAGGCGCCAACCACGCCGGTGTGGCGGGTGGCCGATCTCCGCTACGGTACCGACTGGGAGTTCGGCTATCGCGGCACGCTCGGGTCGGTGTTGCGCCGATAGCGTCAGCGGCCGCGCAGCAGCGCCACCGATCCCGAGCCGGTTTCCACGCGCAGTCGCGCGGCGCCGTCCCCAATCGTGCCCTCGAGGCGTCGGCGCTCAATTCGAGAGGAACGCACCGCGAAGTCGGTGCGGATACCGCCGCTGCCGGTATCGATATCCAGAGTAGCTGACAGCGACGAAGGCAACGTGAGCGTGACCCCACCGGAGCCGGTCGCGATTGTGGTGGTGCGTGGGGTGCGCCGCAACTCGAGCACCACCCCGCCACTGCCGGCGTCCACCGACACCTCACCCAACGACGCATCATTCACGCGCACGCCTCCCGAGCCGATATCCACGGCGAAGCGCTCGCAACTGACCGATGACCCGGAGACGCCTCCGGATCCGCTGTCGAAGGTACACGACTCGGCGCGCACCTTCTGCATGTCGATACCGCCGGAGCCGTTGTCGACCGTAAGTTGCGTGGCTTGCACGTCGCGCAACGTCACGCCACCCGACCCAGCATCGATGAGCAGGGCCCCGCGTGTGCTACTCGCGGAGACGCGGGCCGCACCAACATCGAGCCTCAGGTTGGCGTCGACGTCGCGCGCCTCGAGGGCGCCAACGAGCAAATACGCATCGACGTCGTGACCGTCCGGAACCTTGATCACGAGATCGGCCCAGGCGTCGAGCCCGTCACCCGACGAGCGCACCCGCAATCGGCGTCCGCCGTTCCAGCCCCGCTCACCACCCCACGTTCCATCGTCGCGCACTCGCGTTTCCGTTCGGCTCCCCCAGCGGGAGCGCTCCGTGTTGCCGCGGTACACGACATCATCGGACGGATACACAACCCGCAACGTTGGTGTGCCGCGAATGGTCCCGGTTTCAACGCGAAGCCGAGCGGCATCCTTCCCTCGCCGTACGACTTCGACTTCGACCTCGCGACCCGAGCCTCGCTCGACGCGCACATTACCAGCCACGTTGTACACGGCAACGCGACGGCCTTCGACGGTGCGACGTTCGGTCTGAGCCGGCAGATCGCCACCACTGGGCAGCAGCAGGAACGAAGCAAGGGCGAAGCGGAACGCAGGATTCGGCCAATAGCCGGCAGAGGGGCGACCAGTCATGGAGTTCCTCACAGGGTAAGCGTCTTCGATCCCAACGGCGCTTTGTGCCACGGGTTTCGGGGGCATCGATTGTCGGGAGTCACGCTTCTCACGTGCTGCCGGTAGCTTTGCTTGGACGCCACGCGATGGCGGTAGGGTTTGAATTGCCCATTGCCGGATCCTGGTCGCGTCCGCTCACAGTCATCTTCCTCGACACCATGCCGATGAACCGCCAAACCGCTGTCCTCGCCATCCTCGCGCTCGGCGTATCGGGAGCTCCCGGTGTACTGCCTGCGCAACCCGCAGTGCTACCGTCGCCGACGGTCGCCATCGATAGCGCCGATCCGGTGGCCGTGCTCGTCTCGCGCCTCGATCTCGAGCGCTACAAGGCCACCATCAAGGGGCTCACCCAGTTCGGCGATCGACGGCAGGGCACCAAGCGCAATCGGGATGCCGTGGATTGGATCGAGGCGCAGCTCAAGAGCTACGGGTGCACCAATGTGGAACGACTCACGTATCAGTTCGCGCCGCCAGCGCCGACGCCTCGGCCGGCGGGTGCCAGTGCAGGATCAGGCGCGGCTACGCGACCGGCCGGGCCACCGGTGTCCGCTGGTGGCGGGCGCGCGCGGGGCATTCGCACAAGAACCGGCGTGAACAACGATTCACTGCGTCAGCCAGATGCGCGCTTGCGCGCCCTCAACGCCGAGCCCAGCACCCCGGGCGAACGACAGGAAGTGTATTGCACGAAAGTTGGGACCACGCGCCCCGACGAGATGTACATCATCGGCGGACATATGGATGGAATAGGCTGGGGCGAAGCCGCCAACGACGATGCGTCGGGAACAGCGATCGTGATGGAACTCGCACGCATCTTCAGTGATCCGGCTGTACAAACCGAGCGGAGCATTCGCTTCGTGCTGTGGAACAACGAAGAGACAGGGCTCAACGGTGCGCGCGCCTACGTTGAGCAGCGCGCGAAGCTGCAGGGGATCGAAGAGCCAAAGGGATCAGGTCGTTACCCGGAACCGAAATGGCTCGGCATGATCCAGCACGACATGATGCTGTTCGACCATGGCATGCCTAACGCCGATGGCACCATGCGCAAGGAACAGCGCCCGGAGGCCGATGTGAATATCGAGTTTCAGGCGAACTCGAAGATGGCGAAGCAGTCGGCAGAACTTGCGTGGTTCCTGCACGGTACCAACGCGAAGTATGCCACGGACTATCCGGTACAGGTGGGCCCGCACATGACGAACACCGATTCCGGCCCCTTTCAGGACTTGGTGGCCGCAATTTCGCTGCGCGAGAACGAACGGGGAACGCAGGTGGGAAGTGGGTGGGATCCGCACTGGCACCAGCCTACCGACCTGTTCTCTACCTTCAGCGATGCCGACTTCCGACTCGGGTTGAACGCGGCGCAAACAACACTGTCGGGAGTCGCGAAGCTCACCAATACCACGGTGCGCAAAGCAAGTCGCTGAGGCGGCGTTACCCCACCCATCCCGCGAGCCCGGCTGGTGCGCGTCTGCTCCATGGGCGCGCCTGTTCCAGTTGGCCGGCGAGGCGAAACAATGTTGCTTCGTCGCCGAGGCGCGCCACGTACTGCGTGCCAATGGGGAGACCAGCGGCGTTCCAGTACAGCGGCACCGACATCGCTGGCTGGCCTGTCACGTTGAACAGCGGCGTGTACGGTATGAAGCCGTACACCTTGCGGGCGGTCTCGTCGAGCAAGCCGGCAGCGCGAAGTACGGTGCCGAGACGCAAGCGCCCAAGCAGCGCCAACAGCCGCTTTTCTAACGCCGATGGCTGCAAATGCCCCACCGGAAACGGCGGCGTTCCCAACGTCGGCGTGACGAGCACATCATAACGCTCGAAGAACGCGCCAACGGTGCGTCCCGCTTCCTGCAAGAGACGCACACTGTGGGCGTAGTCGCCGGCGCTGTATGAACCGCCAACCAATCCAAGTGCCCACGTGGTCGCTTCGACATCGCTGCTGCGAGGTGCCCGTCGCAACTGTTCGCCGAGCCATTGGATGTCGGCGTGGCACTCGGCCGCCACCACGGTGAGAAATGCCTTCGCCAACCGCGGGCCATTGAGCACCGGTGCTGCGGCTTCCACATGATGCCCCAACGATTGCAGCAGACTGCTCGCATCAGCGAGTGCTGCGCGACAGTCGGGGTGCACCGCCTCCTCGCTGGGATCGCTGGCGAAGAAGGGCAGGCTTGTGACGGCGATACGCAAAGCACCAGGGTCGCGTGTGGCCTCTTCGAGATAGGGCCGTTCCTGTGGGGGACACGCAAGCGGCGCTCCCACATCCTCGCCGGCTGTGAGGTCGAGCATGGCGGCCGAGTCGCGCACGCTACGGGTGAGCACATGCTCCTGCACGAAGCCACGCCATGAATCACCGATGTCGGGACCGGTCGGCATGCGCCCTCGTGAAGGCTTGAGCCCGAACACGCCATTGCACGAGGCCGGAATACGAATGGAGCCACCGCCATCACCGCCATGGCCGATCGGTACAATTCGCGCCGCGACGGCGGCGCCGCTTCCTCCACTGGAGCCACCCGTAGTGCGCGTGGGGTCCCACGGATTGCGGGCCACCCCCAGCGCTTCGCTCTCGGTAAACGGGGTGAGCCCGAATTCCGGGGTGTTCGATTTCCCGATGAACACCGCACCCGCCCGGCGGTAGCGCGCGATCAGTTCCGAGTCGTGGTCGGGGACGACCTGTTGCAGGACGCGCGTGCCGTTGCTGGTGGGCACGCCGGCTATGGCAGCCAACAAGTCCTTCACGGCCATGGGGACGCCGGCGAAAGGCGCCTCGAGTGGTACTTCAGCCAGCATACGTCGCGCGAACGTATCCAACGGGCGCACGATAGCGTTGATGGACGGGTTGCGCGCGGCCAGGCGCGCAAGGGCCGCGTCTGTAACCTCGGCCAAACTCACGTCGCGACGCCGGATGGCGGCGGCAATGCCGAGACCGTCGAGGTGGTCGTATTCGGGGAAGGGGAGCGAGTGCGCCATAGGCACAAGTCTCGCTCCGGACGGCGCAGGTGTCACGGGGCGCGGGGCCGGTAGTATCGTTCCGGGATGCGTCTTTTCCCGGAATTCCTGCCGTCACAGGCTATCTCGCCATCGCGAGTGGCGGCGCCTCTAGCTCGTTTTGTCCGCCTCTGTGTCTTCGTGGGCGTGGTCGCCTCGGGTGCCACCACTGCCGCACATGCGCAATCGCCTATGGTGGCCCCCGGTGGCGGCCGTGAGGCCGCGCCAACCATTCGCCGCGAGTTCCGCGGCGCGTGGGTGGCCAGCGTGGCCAACATCGACTGGCCATCGAAGCCCGGGCTCAGTGCGTGGGAGCAACAGGCGGAATTGCGGGCCATTCTCGACCGTGCGCGCGCGCTGAATCTCAATGCCATTCTGCTGCAGGTGCGTCCGGCCGGTGACGCCTTGTACGCGTCGCCGTACGAACCGTGGTCGGCCTACCTGACAGGTGTCGAGGGACGTGCGCCTGAACCGTTCTACGACCCGCTCGCGTTCGCCGTGAAAGAGGCGCATGAACGCGGTCTGGAGCTGCATGCGTGGCTCAATCCGTATCGTGCGCGGCATCCCAGTGCGACCGGTGAGAACGCGCGCACGCACGTGGCCAACACGCATCCGGAGTGGGTGCGTCGGTACGGCAAGTACCTCTGGATGGATCCGGGCGAGCCCGGCGTGCTTGCGCACTCGGTGAAGGTGGCCCTCGATGTGGTACGCCGGTACGACGTAGATGGCATCCATGTCGACGACTACTTCTACCCGTATCCCGAAGCTGACAGTGCTGGCACCGAGGTGCCGTTTCCCGACAGCGGTTCGTACGCGCGATATCGGGGGCGAGGCGGCAGGCTTGGGGTGAGCGACTGGCGTCGGTGGAACGTCGATCGCTACGTCGAGCAGGTGTACCGCGGCACCAAGAAGCTCAAACCGTGGGTGAAGGTCGGAATCAGTCCGTTCGGTATCTGGCGCCCCGGTTTCCCGTCGCAGGTGCAGGGCTTCGACAGCTATGAAAAGCTCGCCGGCGATTCCCGCAAATGGCTGCGGGAAGGTTGGATAGACTACTTCACGCCGCAACTCTATTGGCCAATCGCGCGCACGGCGCAGAGCTATCCGGTGCTGCTCGACTGGTGGATTGGCGAGAACGTCAAAGCGCGTCACATGTGGCCCGGACACAATTCGAGCCGCGCCGGTTCGGGTGGCGCCGAGTGGGCCCCCGATGAACTCAACAATCAGGTTCGCCTCACCCGGGCCACGACCGCCAAGGGGCAGGGCGCCACCGGTGACATTTTCTTCAGCATGCGCTCGCTTATGCCGCTCGGCGATAGCCGGCGCTCTCCGGTGTCCGTGGGTGTCGCTACACAACCGCCGACTCCGGCATCGGCGGCCGCCTTGGCTGACCGATTGCAGGCCGAATTGTATCAGGAGCCGGCGCTCATTCCCGCCTCGCCGTGGTTGGGCAACGTGCGGCCCGCACGGCCGCGCGTGATTGTGCGGCGGGATGTGGCATCGCGTGATGAAGTCGTCGAGTTGGTGCCCCCGAGCAACGCCCGCTGGATTACCGTGCAGGTGCGACGCGCCGAGCATTGGCGAACGTGGGTACTTCCCGCATCGACCACTCGCGTGATCATCGGGACAGCGACCGACGGGCCGGCCGATGCCGTCGTGGTGCGAGTCGTCCATCGAAACGGTCGTGAGAGTCTGCCCGTCACGGCAGCGGGAGTCCGAAACTGATGGCTTTGGTATCGCTGCAGGATGTACGCGTGGCGTTCGGTGGCCCGCCGGTACTCGATCAGGCCTCGTTTGCCATCGAGCGCGGTGAGCGAGTGTGTGTGCTGGGTCGAAATGGGGCCGGCAAGAGCACGTTCATGCAGGTACTCGATGGTACGCTCACACCAGACGACGGCCTCGTTGTGAGACAGGGCGGGGTCACAGTGGCCCGTCTCGAACAGGATGTGCCGCGCACACTTTCCGGTACGATGTTCGACGTGGTCGCCTCGGGTCTTGGCGAGCCGGGCGTGCTGCTCGCCCGTTACCACGCGGCGTCAGTGCGTATCGCCACGGATCATTCCGAGAAGGCGCTGCAGGAGCTCGATCGGCTGCATCGTCAGGTCGACGCTGCCAGCGCATGGCAGTTGCATCGGCGGGTTGAGGTGGCGTTGCAGCATCTTGGTCTCGATCCCGACGCGCGCATCGAACAAGCAAGCGGGGGGCGCACTCGTCAGGCGCTGTTGGCGAGAGCGCTCGTGAACGCGCCCGATGTGCTGCTGCTGGACGAGCCCACCAATCATCTCGACATCGAAGCGATCGAGTGGATGGAGCAGTTCCTGATCGACGAAGGCATCACCTTGGTGTTCGTGACCCACGACCGCGCGTTCCTGCGGCGGGTGGCTACGCGTATTGTGGAGCTCGATCGCGGACAGCTTGCCAACTATGGTGCCGACTACGACACCTACCTCGAGCGCAAGGAATCCATGCTGCACGCCGAGGAGAAGGCGTGGGAGGATTTCGATCGCAGGCTGGCGCAGGAGGAAGTCTGGATTCGCACAGGTATCCAGGCGCGGCGGACACGAAACGAAGGACGTGTGCGCGCGCTTGAAGCCATGCGCGTGGAACGGGAGCGGCGTCGCGAGCGGGTGGGTACCACTCGTGCGCAGATCCAGGAGGCTGATCGCTCCGGTCGGCTCGTGCTCGAAGCCAAGGATCTGGCATTCGCTCACGGCGACCGCGAGATCGTAAAGAACTTCAGTACCACGATCATGCGTGGTGATCGTGTCGGGCTCATTGGGCCGAACGGTTCCGGTAAGACCACGTTGCTCAAACTGTTGTTGCAGGAATTGGAGCCGCAAAGCGGTTCGGTGCGACACGGCACGAACCTCGAAGTGGCCTATTTCGATCAGCTTCGTGAGCAGCTCGATCCCGAACGCAGCGTCATGGAGGCCGTTGGGGACGGCACCGACTGGGTGCAAGTGGGTGGGCAGCGACTGCACATTCACGGCTACCTGCAGGACTTTCTGTTTTCACCCGATCGGGCGCGCACCCCAATTCGTGCGCTCAGCGGTGGAGAACGGAATCGCGTGCTCCTGGCTCGCCTGTTCACTCGACAGTTCAATGTGCTGGTGCTCGACGAGCCGACCAACGACCTCGATATGGAGACGCTCGATGTTCTCGAGCAGTTATTGCTCGAGTTCAGCGGGACGTTGCTGCTCGTGTCGCACGACCGTGCCTTCATCGACGCGGTGGTGACGAGTACGCTCGTGTTCGAGGGCCGTGGCGTCGTGAAGGAGTATGCCGGCGGCTTCTCCGATTGGGTGCAACAGCGTCCGGCGCCGATCGAGCCGCCGCCAGAAGAGAAGGCGGCTACGAAGCCAACGGCATCTGCCGGCGCTGCGGCGCCCAAGGCGGGCAAGCGCAAACTGTCGTACAAGGAAGACAAGGAGTTGGCGGCGCTCCCCGATCGAATCGCCGCGCTGGAGACCGAACGGGATGAGCTCCTCGCACAACTTGCCGATCCTGCGGTGTTCCGGGACGGGGAGCGGGTGCTCACGATCAACGCCACCTTGGCCACACTCGAAGAAGCCCTGCTGACAGCGATGGCGAGGTGGGAGGAGCTCGAGACGATCGCCGCTGGTTGACATTCGCGGAACCACGCGCGTCGCGACAACTTGAGTGCGCACTCGTGGTGCCGTTTTCACTCCGAATATTCCTGTCTCCTGGAGTCACTCGTGTCGTTCCGTCCGTTCACGTCGGTGCTGTATGTCTGCGGTCTGTTGGCCCCGGTGGCGCTTGGCGCGCAGGGGCCCGGAGTGCCGCCCAGCACGCGTCAGGTATTCCCTGCCGACCCCAAGGCCAGCGTACCGGCGCTTTCGCAGTTCATGGGTACCACGACGAGCGAGCTGGCCGATGCGATCTCGCGCTTTGCCGCCGATCAGACGGCGCTGCAGCGACGCTACGACGCGCCAGATTCCAAGTCGCAGCGCGAGCGCATGCGCGCGTTTTTCACGACCTGGCGGGAGCGTCTTGCCGAGCACGATTTCGGCAAGCTCTCTCAGGAGGGCAAGGTCGACTATGTGCTGCTCGACAATCATCTGCGATATCAGCTCGACCTGATGGCGCGTGAAGATCGGCAGCGCGTGGAGATTGCGCCGCTGCTGCCATTCACCGATGTGCTCATGGCGTTGCAGGAGCGTCGGCGAGATCTGTATTCGGTGAACGGACAGGAGGCGGCCCGCACACTGGCCACGGTCACGCGTGAGATCGACAGTCTACGCGCGCTGCTCGAGCCGGCTCCTGCGCGTGCCGGCAGCGACAGCGCGCGTGCGCCACGCGCCGTCGCACCGAAGGTGTCGCGAACCGCCGGCAATCGGGCCGCCGAACGACTCGATCAGATACGGAATACCGTGGGACAGTGGTACCGCTTCTCGAGTGGATACGATCCCGTGTTCACCTGGTGGGCGGCCAATCCGTACCAGAAGCTCGACGAGTCCATGCGCCGCTACGCCCAGACCATCCGGCAGCGGGTGGTTGGCATTCAAGTGGCCAACGCGGCACCGGCCACGGTGGCGGCAGGTGGCGCGCCGGGGACAGGGGCACCGGCTGCGCAGGCGCGGTCGGCCGCCGCCGCCAACGAGCCGATCATTGGTGATCCCATCGGCGCCGAAGGTCTCGCCATGGATCTGCGCCACGCCATGGTACCGTATACGGCCGACGAACTCATCGCCATTGCCGAGCGCGAGTATGCCTTCAACGAAGCCGAGGCGAAGAAGGCGGCGCGGCAGATGGGGTTCGGTGACGATTGGAAGGCCGCCATGGAGAAGGTGAAGAACGCGTATGTGGAGCCGGGAAAACAGCCCGATCTCATCCGCGATCTGGCCAACGAGGCGGAGGCGTTCTTCGGCCGACACGACTGGGTAACCATCCCGGCGCTCGCGCGCGAAGACTGGCGCATGGAGATGCTGTCGCCGGAACGTCAGCGAGTGAGCCCATTCTTCCTGGGCGGTGAAAGCATCCTCGTGTCGTATCCGACCAACGACATGACGGACGAAGAGAAGATGATGAGCATGCGCGGCAACAATCCGCACTTCTCACGCGCTACCGTCTTTCACGAGCTCAACCCCGGGCATCATCTGCAGGGGTTCATGTCGTCGCGCTACAACCCGCATCGCCGCCAGTTCAACACGCCTTTCTGGAACGAGGGCATGGCGCTGTACTGGGAGTTCTTCCTGTGGGATCACGACTTTCATGTGCGACCGGAAGATCGCCTTGGTGCGCTGGCGTGGCGCATGCACCGCAGCGCGCGCATCGTCTTCTCGCTCAGCTTCCACCTCGGCAAAATGACGCCGGAACAGTGCATCGAGTATCTGGTGGACAAGGTGCCATTCGAGCGCGCCAACAGTGAGGCCGAAGTCCGCCGGTCGTTCAACGGATCGTACTCGCCCATTTATCAGGCCGCGTACATGCTCGGTGGACTGCAGTTGCGCGCGTTGTACAAGGAACTCGTGATGGGCGGGCGTATGAAAGACCGCGAATTTCACGACGCGCTGTATCGCGGTGGCCCGATGCCCATCGCCATGGTGCGGGCGCGGCTCGCGGGGACGCCGCTCACGCGTGACGGTGCCGCACCGTGGCGGTTCGCCGACCAGTTGCCCCCGCATCGCCCGTTCCCGGTGCGTTGACGCCCGGAAGTCGCGAGGGGTCAGAGTCCGCAGTTGACTCTGACCCCTTTTGCTTGTCCCCGCAGTTGTGGTTGTGAGGCCGGTCAACTGAAATCCGGCGTCACCCCCATATTCGCGAACACGAAGCTGTACACGTCGGCCACTTCCTCGATCTGCTTGGAAAGCGACGAGCTGCCGTGCCCAGACTTGGTCTCAATACGAATGAGCACGGGTGTCTCACCGCCGTGCGCTTCCTGCAGCCGCGCCGCGAACTTGAACGAATGCGCCGGCACTACTCGATCATCGTGGTCGGCTGTCGTGACCAACGTGGCCGGGTAGTTCACGCCATCCCGCAGGTTGTGCAGCGGCGAATAGGCATACAGGTATCGGAAGCCCTCCGGGTCGTCGCTCGACCCGTAGTCGGCGATCCAGTTCCAGCCGATCGTGAACGAGTGAAAGCGCAGCATGTCCATAACGCCCACGGCTGGCAGAGCCACTCGCGCGAGCTCGGGACGCTGCGTCATGATGGCGCCCACGAGCAGGCCCCCGTTCGATCCGCCTTGTATGGCCAGACGCTCGCTTCGTGTGTAGCCATTGGCGATGAGCCACTCGGCCACGGCGATGAAGTCGTCGAACACATTCTGCTTGTGTTCCTTCATGCCGGCCTGATGCCACGCTTCACCGTACTCACCACCGCCGCGCAGATTGGCCTGCACGTACACGCCACCCTGCTCGAGGAAGGCCACGCGTAGCGCACTGAATGATGGCGGCAGCGAGACGTTGAACCCGCCGTAACCATACAGCAGGGTGGGATTGTTGCCGTCGAGTACGAGCCCCTTCTTCGCCACGATGAAGGCCGGCACGCGCGTACCATCCTTGCTGGTAACGAATACCTGGGTGGTTTCGAATTGCGACGGATCAAAGGGCAAGGTCACGGCGCGATACACGGTGCTTTCACCCGTGGCGAGCGCATACCGGTACACCGTTGCCGGCGCCGTGAACGAGGTGAACGTGTAGAACAGGTGCGTGGCGTCATGCTCCGCGCCGAAGCCCACGCTGGTACCGAGTCCGGGAAGTTCGACTTCCCGTTCGAACGTGCCGTCGAAGCCGTAGACGTGTACGCGCGAGGTGACGTCTTTGAGATACTGCGCGAACAGGTGCCCGCCGGCCGTGCTCACTCCTTCCAGCGGCTCCTCGCGCTCGGCAATCACCGTGTGCCAGTTGGCCTCAGCCGGATGCTGCGGGTCGATGCGCACGACGCGCTGATTGGGCGCCTTGTGATTGGTGAGCACCAGCAGCGTGTCGCCGTCGTTCTCGAGCGCCGTGAACTGATCGTCAAACTCGGTCCACACCGGCATGAACTCGGCGTGCGGATTGCGCAGGTCCTTCACCAGCAGCGCGTTGCCGTCCTTACCCTGGCCGCGATCGCTGATGGAGAGCACGGCGTAGCGCTCGTCCTCGGTGGTCCCTACAACGTGAAAGCGCTGCAGGTGCTCGAGGTCGTGATAGACGAGCCGATCCTCGGCCTGCGCTGTGCCCAGGGCGTGGTAATACACCTGGTGGTCGTCGTTGCGCGCTGAATACGCGCCTTCGTCGGCGCCGGGTTCGGGATATCGGCTGTAGTAGAACCCGTCGCCATGCCAGGCGATGGCCGAAACCTTGACCCAGTCGATGGTGTCGGGAATCAACGCGCGGGTGGCGAGATCGATGACACGGATCTGCTGCCAGTCCGATCCGGCGTGGCTGACCATGTAGGCGATGTAGCGGGCCTGTCGGTCGAAAGTGAGGCCGGCCACCCGGGTCGTTCCGTCGGGAGAGAGGGCGTTCGGGTCGAGCAGCACCTCGGGGTTGCCGTCCTCGCCGCGTTGCAGATAGTAGACGGGTTGATTCTGCAGCCCTTCATTGCGGGCGAAGAGCAGCCACGGCCCCTTCTGCTCCGGAGCTGAACTCCGTGGGTAATCGACCAGCGCCGTCATGCGACGGCGGAGCGCCTCACGCCATGGGATGCGGTCGAGATACGCGAACGTGACGGCGTTCTGGGCGGTGACCCACGCCGCCGTCTCGTCGGCGAGGTCATCCTCAAGCCAGCGGTAGGGATCGGGGACCAGGGTGCCGTGGTAGTCGTCGACCTGGTCTGTTTTCCGTGAAGTGGGATACGTCGGATTGGCCATATGGGGATACTACCATCGGTGGGCAATCCGGGATATGTTTCGAAGCTTCGCCGGAATTCCGGCGTTTTGTAGCAGTCCCACGGCCGGTCGCCAGCAGTACGGCGCCCGCCGCGGTGGCGATGCCACGTCGATCTCGGCCGGAAGACTTCGCTTCCGTGTCCACGTCCTGGCCTCTCGCACCGGTAGGTACCCGGTTCGCGCGCCGTAAGGCGCGCGGGGGCACCGCCGGATCCGCAGCACCTTGAATCGGGCCAGCGTCGTACGGCCCCGGAGTACCCGATGCATCCGTTTATCGAAACCCAGAAAGAGTGGATGAAGCAAGTCGCCCCGTTCCGCGCCGGTGACACGGTGCGTGTGAACGTGCGAGTCAAGGAAGGCGACAAGGAGCGTATCCAGGCTTTCGAAGGGGTGTGCATTGCCCGCCGTGGCGCCGGCGTCAGCGAGACGTTCACGGTTCGCAAGGTGTCGAACGGTGTCGGCGTCGAGCGCATCTTCCCGGTCCACAGCCCCATGCTGGCGGACATCGTCGTGGTGCGTCGCGGCGTGGTTCGCCGCGCCAAGCTGTACTACCTGCGCGACGTGACGGGTAAGGCTGCCCGCATCAAGGAACGCAAGGTCATCCGCCCCGCGAAGTAATTCGCACGCGCCGCCAGACTACCGGTGGCACGCTGGAGCCCAATCGAGCGGACGCTGCGTGCACAGCACGGGCCGCTCTTGGTTGGAGTCGATGAAGTCGGACGGGGCCCGCTTGCGGGCCCCGTCGTCGCATGTGCGCTCGTCATGCCGCCAGATCGCCGCGCAATTGCCGGCGTCAATGATTCCAAACAACTCGACCACGCCACGCGCGTGGTGTTGGCGGCGCGCATTCGCGAGCAGGCGCTCGCCATCGGCATCGGTGCCGCCAGCGCGCGTGAAGTCGATCGCCTCAACATCTATCACGCCACGGTGCTCGCCATGCGCCGGGCTCTCGCCCGCGTGCCGCTGCGGCTCGGGCAGGCGCCGCATCATGTGCTAATCGACGGCAAGGCACTGCGAACACTCGGGGTGGAGCACACCGCCGTGGTGAAAGGCGACGCCAAGTGCTACGCCATTGCCTGTGCCAGCATCGTTGCCAAAGTCACCCGTGATCGCCTCATGGTTGCCCTCGCCGGTCGGTATCCGCACTACGCGTGGGAACGCAACAGTGGCTACGGCACCGCCCTCCACAAAGCGGCGCTCGCGGAATTCGGCCTCACGCCGCATCATCGTCGCAGCTTCTGTCTCGACGAACAGGTGTCGCTCCTCTTGGGCGACGCTCCCGCTTCCGTCACCCGCCTCCCCGCACACGATGACCACGCTGAACGCTGACCCAACATCGTCACCGTATCCGCCGGTGTTTGCACCCGGCCTGCTGGCCGGGCAGGTGGCACTGGTTACCGGCGGTGGCACCGGCATTGGTCTCGGTGTCTCCGAACTGCTTGCCGAGTTGGGGGCGCACGTGGTGATTGCCAGCCGCAAGCCGCAGCATCTCGAGCAGGCCATTGCCGCCATTACGGCGCGTGGACATCGGGCGAGTGCCGTGCCGCTCGACGTACGCGATCCCGAGCGCGTGAAGGCGGTGATCGACGCCATCGCCGAAGAGCACGGACGTATCGATGTGCTCGTGAACAACGCCGCGGGAAATTTCTACGCGCCAAGTGCGACGCTTTCGCCGAACGCGTGGAAGGCCGTGGTGGAAATCGATCTCTACGGCACGTTCTACTGCTCGCAGGCCGTGCATGGCATCATGGCGCATCAGGGCGGTGGACGCATCATCAGCACGAGCATGACGCTGCACTACCGCGGGTGGCCGCTCATGGCCCACGCGACTGCTGCCAAGGCCGGCGTTGATGCTCTCACACGCACGCTCGCGGTGGAGTGGGCACCACAACGCATCCGCGTGAACGCGATCGCGCCCGGGCCCATCCCCACGGAAGGCGTGCGCAAAGCCTTTACGCCACCGGCCGACAGCGGAGTTCCGGATCTGTTCGCCGCCGCGGAGGAAAAGATGGCTGAGTACGCGCGCACCGGCATTCCGCTCGGTCGCTGGGGAACGCCCCGTGATATTGCCAATATGGTCGCGTTTCTCGCATCACCGGCCGGCGACTGGATTACCGGCGGCATCTTTGTCGTCGATGGTGGCGAGTGGCTCGCAAAGGCGCCGCAAGCGTGAAAGACGCCCGGATGAGCAAATCGTAACCTGAGATCGGTGAGGCAGGTCACAGGGGCCGTTCCACTCGTGATACCAGTCACGGCGGCGCGCTCCTCGCTCGGGTGATGTTGCGCGTGTGGTTCGGGCCGCGGTTGTGCCGAACCCGCGTCAACGATGCGCAGCACACACCACGAACGTGAGGAACGCAACATGCGAAAGATTCAGTATGCCGCCATGATGGCACTTGCCGCGACGACGCTCAGCGCCTGCGCGACCAAGGGATTCGTCCGTAAGGGGCTCGAGGAGCAGCGCGTGGCACTCGATACGGAGCGTACGGCCCGTGAGTCTGGCGACGCCGCGCTGCGCACCGACGTGAATGGTTTGCGCACCGACCTCAACGCCCTCCGCAACGATCTTGGCACGTTGCGCAATGAGTTCGGCGCGCGCATCACGGCCATGGAAGATCAGGTGAAGTTTGCCATGCCCGTGCACTTCGGCTTCGACGACGCCGCTGTGCGTCAGCAGGACGAGGCCGCGCTGGCGAAGTTCGCGCAGGTGGCCGGTTCGCATTACAAGGGTGCGACGATCACCATCGAAGGCTTCGCGGATCCCGCGGGCAGCCAGGAGTACAACCTCCGTTTGTCGCGCGAGCGGGCCGATGCCGTTCGTGACTTCCTGGTGAGCAAGGGGCTCGACGGCGCGCTGTTGCGCACCGTGGGCTACGGCAAGACGCGGCTCGTACGGCCCGGCGCCAAGGCCGGCGACGAGGGGGCCGAACTCAACCGGCGCGTGACCTTCGTGGTCGAAACGCCGGCCGGCATCAATGCCGCGACCGTCGCGGCCATGTCGAACAACTGATTTCGCACTGACCGGACTCTCGGCGAAAAACGGCCGCTCCCTGTGCGGGGAGCGGCCGTTTTGCCATCGGCCGGTGCCGAATGCCAAATGCCGTGCGGGAGACCGCTTCCGAAAGCGGGCGGTCTCCGCGATTATTGGTCACGGCGTGTGTTGCAGCCAGTGGCGAGACCGGGTAGCTCAGTCGGTAGAGCAGCGGACTTTTAATCCGTAGGTCGTGGGTTCGATCCCCACCCCGGTCACTCGCCAGGCCGTGTGTCTATGTCAGGCCGACCGCCGCAGGGAAAGCTGAGCCCGCGTGCCCTTTATGCGGTGTGCTTTCGTCGCCGACGCCCCCGCTCCCGTGAGCTCGAACTCCGCAATGAGCGCGGTCATGGTCGAGGCTTGGCCCGCGAGTTCTTCCGAAGCGCTCGCCGACTCTTCGGCGTTTGCGGCCACGGCCTGCGTCACGGTGTTCATCTGCTCCACGGCCTTGCCGATTTCGTCGATGCCCTCGCGCTGTTGTTGGCTGCCGGTCGCAACCTCGGTCATCACGGCGCTCACACGGGATACCCGCGTGTCGATGTCGGTGAGTTGGCTCAGCACCGCCAAGTTCAGCGTGACGCCTTCGTCGGCCGACTGCACTGCCGTTTCGATAAGCGTCGACGTCTGCTTGGCGGCTTCCGCGCTGCGGAGCGCCAACGACCGCACTTCTTCCGCCACCACCGCGAATCCGCGTCCCGCGTCGCCCGCGCGCGCCGCTTCTACCGCCGCATTGAGTGCCAGCAGGTTCGTCTGGAACGCGATCTCGTCGATGGTTTTCACGATGCGCGCCGTGGAGTCGCTCGACGCCTTGATTCGCGATACCGCCTCCGAGAGCCGCTGCATGCCGCTCACGCCCTCGGCCGAACTCGTGCGCGCCCGATCGGCCAGCCGACGTGCTTCGGCCGCGTGCTCGCTGGTGCGGCGGGTAATGCTGCCGAGCTCCTGCAGGCCGGCTCCCACCTCTTCAATCGAGGCAGCCTGTTCCGAGGCGTTGCGGGCCAGCGTCTGACTGCCCTCGGCAATCTGCGTGGCCGCTGACGTCACCTGATGCGATGCCCCAGCGATTTCGGCCAACGTATTATCGAGTGCTTGCGCCGTGGTGTTGAGCGCTTCCGCCAGCACGGCGTGCTCACCACGCCAGTTCGTGCTCATGCGCGCCGTCAGCTGCCTGTCAGCCAACAGTTGCAACGTGGTGCGAGCCTCCGCCACCGGAGCCAGCAGGTGATCGAGCGTGCGGTTGAGCCCTTCCAGCAGATCGCGGAAGGTACCTTCGAACTGTGTGGCCGAGGCGCGCTCTGCCAGGCGTCCCTGTTCGGCGGCGTCTACCAAGCGACTCGTTTCGTCCTGCAGCGACAGCAGCGTGTCGCGCAAACGGGTGACCGCTTGCCCCAACAGATCGTGCGAGCCACGCACGGTGACGGTGCGCGACACATCACCCGCCGCCAGGCTGTGCGCGATGTCAGCCAACTCGGCGTCGGCACGCGCCATTCGCGTCATGGCCGTCGCGAGCACCGCTACTTCGTCATTCGCATCGTCGTGTGCGACCGATACGTTGCAGTCGCCTTCGGACAACCGATTGGCCAACGCCGTAAGCGCGACCAACGGCTGCGTAATGCTGAGATAGATGCGCCACGCGAGCAGCGAACCGGAAATCAGCGCCAGTAGCCCCAACAACGAGATGGTGAGCACGCCGCGCTGCGCCAGGCGATCGGCGCGCTCCGACTCTCGGGCCAGTGCGGCCTGTTGGTCGCCGATGAGTGTATCAATGGCGGCCACGTAGTCCCGCAGGCTTGGTAGCACTTCATCGGTCAGCAGTTTTTCCGAACCGGCGATGTCGCCCCGCTTACGAGCGGCTGCCGCCGAGTCGAAACTGCTGGCGTGCACCTTGCGCAGGGCTTTGACGTCAGCCAGACGGCCCACCATCGCACTGTCAACGGGCACAGCGGTGGACGGTGAGGCTTCGCTGCCGGCAGGCGCAGCGGAAGCCGTTCCAGCCAACGAATCGAGCGTGGCGTACGCGGCGTTGATGAGCGTACGCGAACGGGCAACGTCGGCGGTAAACGTGGCCTCCAGCTCGGGCGCGTTGGTGGAGAAGAGCGCGAGCTTGTAACGCGCGGCCTCGTTCACCGCGTCGATGAGTGCGTTGGCGGCACGGACGCGTGCCACGACATGTACTGTTGCCACCTGCACGCTCTCTTGCAGCGCACGCAGTCGTACCACCGATATGACTCCAATGGTGCCCAGCAGAATTAACAGCACGCCAAAGCTGCCAAGCAGCCGGGTGCGGACCGTCCATCGACGCATGAGAATCTCTATTTTGGAAGTCAGTGAATCAGAACGTGAACGCAATGCCGACGAAGCTCCAGCGCTCGGTGCGCGCACTGCCAGCGGTACGTTTCAGAAATGGTCCGGGCGCCACGACGGCGCCGCCGAAAATGGCGCGCCAGTGTCGCGAGACCTTCCACGTGCCCGTGATATCGAGCTCATCGGCGGCGTGTCGGTCGCGATTGCCACCGGCCGCTCGGAAGAGACCGTTCTGCTTGTTGTACACGCCGTCGTCGAGACGAAGGCGATCGAACCGGTAGGCCGCAGCGCGCAAATCGAGTGAACGCACGGGGGCCCAGGTGGCGATGAGGTGCAGCTCCCGCACGTTGGTGCGACCAATGACGTCGGCAAAGCCGCCGTGGGCGTGTGCCGCCGGATAGAGCACGGCAAAGGCCTGCAGCGCGTCGCCGCTACCCGGTCGTTCGCCGCTGGCTGTTTCCACGCCAAGGGCCACCGATGGTGCGCCATGCTGCCGTTTCCATTGGTACAGTGCTTCGGTCACCCAGAACCACGCGCGGAGTGGTCGGCCGCTCAGCTCTCCGTGTTGTGTCGCACCCTCGAATTCGAGCGAGCGCACATGACCGCGCTGGGCGTCGGTGAACTGCCACTGCACGCGGCCGCCCGTCGTATGACGTGTGCCTCGCGTCGTCGCTCCGTCGAGACGCTGTTCGTACCAATACGCCTGCCATACGGCGGGCAGCGCCTTGCTGAACGGCTTGGCACCAGCGGCGTTACCCACGGCGAAGACCCGGAACTGCGCGGTGCTGTCGGCACGATTGCCGAGCGTTTGGCGCACCAGCATTGGCCGCGCCTGAATGAGGTCTACCGCGAAACGGTTGACCGTGAGCTGAGCTCTCATTCCCTCAGCACCGCGGCGTGTATTGGCCCAATCCGGCACCCCGAACAGCCGTTCGCGGTTGAGCGCGATTTCCTGCCGGCCCACGCGTACGAACGAGGCGCCATGGCCAACATCGGCAAACAGATTCTGCACATCACCACGATCCATGTCGGTCGGGCGCGCCCCACCGGGCAGGTTCCGGCCGTAACTCTGGGCGTCGCGGTACTCACCGAATACTCGGGCGTTCCATCCGCGACGTTCACCCGCACGCACATCGGCGCTCAGCAGCACTCGACTTTGCGTGTGATCGTCGTCCTGTGGGCCCAGGTTGAACGCGCGGAACGATTCCTCGCGCCAACGCACCTGTCCCCCCACCGTCAGCGTCAGTGGCCGGTCACCGGCCAGTTGAATGTGCTTGAGTCGATCGTCCCAGCGCCCGCTTGACGCCGCAGGCCACGATTCATCGAAGCGCAGGCTTCGGTAGTCAGCTCCCGAAGGAGCCGCTTTGCTGCCAGAGGCGGGGACCGTCGGTTGCTGCGCACTTAGCCCGGAGGCGGCGCAAAGGGCCAGGACGGTCCCGAAATACGTTGTTCTCATGATCCATACCAGAGTCGCTTACGCGGTCGGGGATCAGCTTCGACACCCGCTGCGAGCTGGTGTCGGCAGCTGCCCGCTCTGGGTGAACGGTGTGGGGCGGAACGCGGTCATGGCGTTCGCTTCAGCATGGCCTCGCGAGCCGCGCGAAACTCATTTCCGGGGCGCCATTCCGGAAAGCGGGCAGTGTTGGCCACGCGATATCCCATGGTGAGGAACAGCTGCAGGTCTTGCACCGCGCCTGTGAGGTCCCAATCCGGCTTGATCTCGTCTTGCGGCGCGTGATAGTCGTTGGCCGTGTATTCGTCGCGCTTCTGCCGTCCATAGCCGGCGGGCTTGCCCACCACGTCGACGCCGGGCTCCGCGTAGAACGCGGGCACGCCCTGCTTCGCGAAGTTGAAGTGGTCGGAGCGGTAGTAGAACCCCTTCTCTGGTTCAGCATCGGGACGCAGGGTGCGCTGCTGCTCGGTGGCAATGGCCTGCGCGTAGTCATCGAGTTCGGAGTTGCCGAGCCCGATCACCGTGAGGTCTTTCGTGGGGCCCCAGAGGCTCAACATGTCCATGTTGATGTTGGCCACGGTCTTGGCCAGCGGATACAGCGGTGCCATGGCGTAGTATGCTGCGCCGAGCAGTCCCTGTTCTTCGGCGGTCACGGCAAGAAAGACAATCGATCGCTTCGGTGGCGTGGGCATGGCCTTGAAGGCCTTGGCCAACACCAGCAATCCGGCCGTTCCTGTCGCATTGTCGGCAGCGCCGTTGTAGATCGAGTCGCCCTTCACCGGCGTTCCAACACCGAAGTGGTCCCAGTGTGCGGTATACACCAGCACCTCGTTTCGCAACGTCGAATCGCTTCCTTCGAGCTTCGCGACCAGGTTGCGTGAGGCGACTTCGCGCAGTGCGTTCTTCAGAGAAACACTCGCCGTGACTCCCAGCGGGACCGGCGTAAAGTCGGGGCGCACGGCCTTCGCTTTCAATGCGTCGAAGTTCTGACCGGCCATGTCGAACAGCGCTTTCGCCTGCTCGAGTGTCAGCCATCCTTCAACTGCGGCACGCGAGAGATTGCGATCGGGCGCCACGAGGTCAAACTGCTCGGCGGTCTTGCCCTGGACGACGGAAAACGGATAGCCCGCCGCCTCCGCCTCGTGCACCAGTAGAACACCGGCTGCCTTGTGCTTGATGGCCTGCTCGTATTTGTAGGTCCAGCGGCCGTAGTACGTCATGCGCTGGCCACCGAATCGCGACGTGTCCGCGAGTGGTGGGTCGTTCACGAGCATCACGAGCGTCTTGCCGGCAACATCGACGCCCTTGAAGTCGTCCCATTGGAACTCCGGGGCTTCTGTGCCGTATCCAACGAAGACGAGTTCCGAGTTCTCGAGCGCCGCCACGGGCTTCACGTGTTTGGTCCACGCCACGTAGTCGTCGCGCCACCGCAAGGTGCGCGTGCGATCGCCCCGCGTGAATGTGAGTGACGGGGAGTTGGTCACGGTGATGCCCACCAGCGGCACCTGTTGCACGTAGCTGCCGTTGGGGTTGCCGGGCGCGAGTCCGAGCGCCTTGAACTCCTGTTCGAGGTACGCGGCGGTGCGTTCCTCGCCGGCGGTGCCGGGCTGTCTGCCCAGCAGACTGTCCGCCGCCAGTACGCGGACATGGCGCATGAGCGTTGCGGTGTCTATCGCCGCGAGCGCCGCCGCGTCGACGGCTTCGGCCCCCTCCGTGGCCGAACTCGTAGTATCGGCATTTCGGTCGGCACGGGAGCAGGCGCCGGTGGCCGTGATGGCCATGGCCGCCACGATGGCCGTGAGGCGATGCCGGGACGAACGGAGTCGGAGGCGTTGCATGGAACCCTGACTGGAAGGTGAGAGCGCCTAATATGCACGGCACGAACCACACTGGCTTGCGCGGTCTCACCGCCGAGCCCACGGGCAGCCGATTATGTTGCATCATGACTCGACTGCGATTGCGACCGCTGATCTCGGCGATGCTGTTGGGCAGCATCGTGATGACGCCTCCGGCCACCGCGCAGCTTGGCTTGGGCAAACTACCGGCTCAGGACACCGCCCCCACCATGGTGTCGCCGGCATCGCCTCGTGCGGCGGTGCAGGAGTTTCTGCGTCACGCCAATGGTGGCGATTGGGCCGACGCTGCCGGTTTCCTCTCGGTGCCGCCCGCTCAGCGCGACCGCGCCGAATTGTTGGCTCGACGCCTGAAAACCGTCATCGACCAGCGTCTGGCCCTCGATGTGAGTTCGCTGAGCCCCTTGGTGTCGGGCGATACACTCGACGGCGATCTCAATGGCGACCGCATTGCCGACCTGACCAACGCGCGAGGGCGCGAAGAGCCGCTGCGTCTCGTTCGCTTGAACGGGCCCCCGGTCCGGTGGGTCTTTTCGCAGGCTACGGTGAATCAGGTCGATGGGTGGTTCGAGGCGCTCGGCAATCCGTGGCTGCGTGAGCGTCTGCCACGTGCCCTCATGGGTGAAGGACCGCTCAATGTGTACTGGTGGCAGTGGATTGGCCTCGCGGTCTCCATACCGCTGCTGGCGCTCATCGCGTGGGTGCTTGGAGCCGTGTTGCGCAACCTGCTGGGGCGCGTGGCCAAGCGGACCGTCAGCGACTGGGACGACGTGCTGCTCGAGAACCTGCGGGGGCCGTTCCGACTCTGGGCGGCCGCTCTCGCCGGAACACCGCTCTTCGCCCTGCTCGAACTCAATCCGCGGGCCGACGCGTTCATGGGAGCCAGCACACGTGGGCTCGCGCTCATGGCGCTGTTCTGGGGGCTGCTGCGCCTCATTCGCATAGCGCAAAGCCGCCTGCAGAACGCCGCGTGGGAAACGGGGCAGGGGGCACAAGCGCGCACGCTCGTGCCGTTGCTGGGCAACCTGTTGCGCGTCACCTTGGCGGTCATTGCACTGCTCGTGGCATTAGCGCAGTTCGGCTATCCCGTGGGTACGCTGTTGGCCGGTCTCGGTATTGGTGGTATCGCGGTAGCCCTGGCGGCGCAAAAAACCGTGGAGCATCTCTTCGGCAGCGTCAGCCTGGCGGCTGACAAGGCGTTCCGCGTGGGCGACTGGGTGCGTGCTGGCACCACCGAGGGCGAAGTGCAGCGCATCGGTCTACGCAGCACGAGCTTTCGCACGATCGATCGCACTGTGGTGCGCGTGCCGAACGGTCGACTTGCTGATGAGCGCATCGAAACGTTTGGTGAACGCGATCGCATTCTGTTGCGCACCGATGTGGACCTGACCTACGACACCACACCCGAGCAGATCGAGCGCATTCGTACGGCCCTCGAAAGTGCGTTGCGGGCTCACGAAAAGATCTGGCCCGAAACCGTGCGCGTACACGTAGTGGCCTTCACTGACTCGGCCATTCGGCTCAATATCGTGAGCTGGTTCCAAACCACCGACTGGAACGAGTTCCTGCGCATTCGCCACGACATGCTGTTGCAGTTCATGCGCGTCATTCGCGACCAAGGGGCCAGCTTCGCCTTCCCGTCGCGCACGGTGTATCACGTCACGCAGCCGGGGCAACCGGCGCCGCCCGTCGACGGATGAGCGCCTCGGCCATCGCGCTCGGCGGGCTATGGTCGCTCGTGCAGGTCGATGTGCCGGCCCAAGCGCCGCCCATCGTGGCCACCGAACTGGCGGCCACCCTGCTGCAGGGCGCCATCACCACCGGTGTCGCGGTGCTCTGCGCGCATCTCTACGCGCGCTACCGGCGCCCGTGGTTCGGGTGGTTCGCGCTCGCGTGGGGCGTGTACGTGGCGCGCCTGCTGTGCATCCTGAGCTTCCTCCTCTCGGGGCAGCGGGTGTGGCTGTACTGGCACCAGGTAACCACCGGCTGGACAGCGCTGGCGCTGCTGTGGGCCGCGTTGGTCTTTCTCCGGCAGCCGCGGGCGCGCCCTGCATATCTGCTGTTGGCGCTGTTCCCGCTGCTCTGGTCGTACATCGCGATTTATGTGCTCGACCACTTTCTGTGGGCGGCGCTGCCAGCGGTGCTGTTTCTCAGTGGCGCCACGGCGTGGACCGGCTGGGTGTTCTGGCGGCATCATCGGATAACCGGGTCCACCGGTGCCAAGCTGCTTGCGGTGTCCTTCGCGCTCTGGGGGCTGCACCACCTCGATTATCCGTTCCTGCGGGCGCAGGGCGCGTGGACGCCGTGGGGCTACTACCTCGATATCAGTTTTGAGCTGCTCGTGGCCGCTGGGCTCGTGCTGCTCGTGCTCGATGATCTTGGGCGCGGCGTGCGGGCACTATCGGCCCTCTCAGGTGATCTGCAGCGTCGCTCGAACGATTCGCAGCCGCTCGACGTGTTGTTGTCGAGGCCACTGGCACTGCCAGGTGTGCGCGGGACGGCCATGTATCTGTTCGAGCCACCGCACGGTGAGGCAGTCCGTCTCGAGGGTGACGCGACTGACGACGAACAGCCCGTCGAAGCCCTTGATCGGGTTTTGGAAGCCGCGCGCCAACCTCGCACGGCGCCCGTCGGCGACGAGCCGCGCGCCCTTCGCGGCCGCGTGCTGCGCGGCGCGGGGGTGTGTGAGGCGTGGGTGGGAGCCGAGCCGCAGCCCGCCGTGCGCGATGCCCTGCTGCGTATGCGCTCGGCTCGTCGCCCACAGGTGGTGGCGGCTACAGGCGAACAGCCGTTTGTCGCGGTTCTGCCAGTGGGTGCCGGCGCTCAACTCGTCGGGGCGCTCATCATGGCGGGTGACATTCGTAATCCGTTCACCGCGCTCGACGACGACTTTCTGCTGGCCCTTGGCCAGCAGGTTGGTGCGGCGCTCGATCAGTGGTCGCTCGATCGCCAGCTCGCCAGCCGCACGCACGCGCTCGAACAGCTTTCGGCCCGCATGTTGCGCCAGCACGAAGAGGAGCGCCGGCGACTCTCCCGCGAGTTGCATGATGAAACCGCCCAAGTCTTTTCGGCGGTGAAGATGCAGCTCGAGGCGTTGCGGGGGGCGCTTGCCGAGGGGGCAGGGCCGCGACTTGACCGCTTGCTCACGCTGGTTGATACAGGAATTGCGAGCATCCGTCAGGTCACCAGCGACCTGCGACCCACCCTGCTCGATGATCTCGGTCTGCGCCCCGCCTTGCACTCGTTGGTCACCGACTTTACGGAGCGCAGCGGCATGCGTGCCACGTTCTCCGCGCCCGCCACGCTCCCGACGCTTTCCGCCGATGCCGATCTCGCTGTTTTTCGCGGTCTGCAGGAATCGCTGTCGAATGTGGTGCGACACGCCGAGGCTTCTCAGGTAGACGTCGCGGTGCGCGTTGAGGAGGACCAGCTGACCCTGACCGTCACCGACAACGGCCGCGGGTTCCCGACGCTGCGCGGCGGGCGCCTGCGTGACACGGACCATCGCATGGGGCTCACCGGCATGCGTGAGCGTCTGCTCGCCGCCGGTGGCAAATTGCACATCGCCAACCGCGCGCCGGGGGCGGAGATTCACCTCACCGTACCTGTGGCGACACCCTCTGGCCGGACCGCTTGACCTCATGACCAGTTCCACCACACCGCGCATCCGCGTTCTCATTGCCGACGATCACGCCCTCGTGCGCGAAGGCTTGCGATACGTGCTCGACGCTGACCCCCTCATCGAGGTCGTGGCGGAGGCGTCGAATGGCCGCGTGGCGGTCGAACTGGCCCTTCAGCACCAGCCCGATGTCGTGGTGCTCGACATCACCATGCCCGAAGAAACGGGGCTCGCAGCGGCGTCGCGCTTGCGCGAACTGCTGCCGGCCGCTCGCGTACTGCTGCTCAGCATGCACGATCAGGGCGAGTACGTGCGCGAAGGCATGCGCATCGGCACCCACGGCTACCTGCTCAAGGATTCGGCCGGTGAAGAGCTGCGCGCGGCCATTCGCGCCGTGCACGCCGGAGGCACCTTCTTCAGCCCGGCGGTGGTTCGTCGCCTCACCTCGGCCGAGGCGGTGGCGGAAAAGAGCTCGGTGAGCCAACTCGAACAGCTCACCCCGCGCGAACGGGATGTGCTGGGCGGCGTGGCGCGTGGGCTTACCAACAAGGCCATTGCGGCCGAACTCGGCATCAGCCGCCGAACCGTTGAGGCCCATCGCGAAAGCCTCATGCGCAAGCTGCACATCCACTCGGTGGCGGGGCTGACACGCTTTGCGCTCGAGGCGGGCATCGTAGAAGCGGGGTAGGCACCGGCTGCGGCCGCGACCGATTGGGTACTGTGACGAATCGCACACGACGGGGTGACAGACGGACGACACGTTCGTCGGTGAGAACGGAGTCCTTCCTCAAACGGGTGCGGCCATGATTCGTCCCGATTTCCCCACCACGCTGCTCGAGACAACGCGCGTGGCGAACCCACCGCGACTGCGGCTGATCGGATGCCGAATTGATCGGCAGCCGGCGGCGCGGTCTCGCGTGTCCGTGGCGTTCGACGGAGCGGGATTTGAGACGCCCCTCGTGACCGAGCAGGAAGGGACCACGTGTCCCGGAGGCGATTTGCGTCTGGCCGCGCGGGCAACGCTCGATGCGCTGACGGTGGCCACGCAGGGAGAGCTGCAGTTCGATCTCATCGGCGTCAAACCTTCCCGGGCGTTCGATACCGGCGTGATGCTGGTGGCCGTGATGGTGCGGCAGGGGGCGACCCGTACAAAAGCGTTGGGAGTCGCCGTTGACGAGGACAACACGATGCTGGCGGCGGTTCGGGCCACCTTGCACGCCGTCAATCGGTTTGTGTCGCCCATACTCGGTCCCTTGCCACTTACTGACTGATTGGCGGAACGTCGGGCTGCAACCGGTGTCCGATCGACGTCCTTCCGCATAGGTTGTCCGCGTGAATCCTGCCTCCGCCTTCCAAGCAGGACCGTGGCCACGATCGCTGCGCCCGTTCTTGGCGCGCACGTCGACTCTCGCATTGCTGGTGTTCCTGCCGGCGTGCCGTGGCCTCCGTCCTGCCCCAGTCCCGACTCCACTCCCGTCGCCAACCCAGGCGTCTACCCCGATGGCCCCCACTTCACCGGTGGTCGCGGTGGCGGCCGACCCGGCCACGCGCGATGAGGTGGTGCGCACCGCCATTGCCGTGTTTGGTGATTCGGCCGCGGTCACCGCGGTCGATTCGCTCAGCGAAGAGCCGGTGTGGGACATCGATGTGCGCGCCTACGAAACGCACGATCGGGTCGAGCACTACGTCGAGCTGTTCAGCAGCAAGGCGCGCGACCGGTTTGCCTCCCGCCTGTCGCGCGGCACGCGCTACGAACCGATGATTCGCGCGAAGCTGCGGGCCAACGGCATGCCCGAGGACCTCACCTATCTCGCGCTCATCGAAAGCGGCTACGACCCGCATGCATACTCACGGGCGGCGGCGGTGGGGATGTGGCAGTTCATGAGCAGCACGGCCCGCGCGGTGGGAATGCGGGTGGATTGGTGGATGGACGAACGTCGAGACCCTGCCCGCTCAACCGACGGCGCCATCCGCTTTCTCGGCGAACTGCAGAATCAGTTCGGTTCGCTGTATCTCGCGGCGGCGGCCTACAACGGCGGGCCCGGCCGCGTGTCCCGTGGCCTCACCCGTTTCGCCGAGGAGCTTGAGGGGGCGGAAGGGGAGGACCGGTTCTTTGCGCTCGCAGAGCAGGACTATCTGCGCGCCGAGACCAAGAACTACGTGCCCCAGCTCATTGCGGCCGCCCTGGTGGCCAAGATGCCAGCCCGTCACGGCCTGCGCATCGATACGCTCCCCGAGTACGCCTACGATTCCGTGCGGGTAGCCGCGGGCGCCAGTTTGGCGGCGATCGCCAGTGCCGGTGGCATCGATGGCGGCGAGTTGCGCGACCTCAATCCGGCGCTCCTCCGCGGCATCACGCCGCCCGATGCCGAAGTCTGGGTTCGGGTGCCGGTGGGTCGCGGCGAGGCGGTGCGAAGCGCCCTCGATACGCTGCCAACAGACGCAGTGCGCGGGTACCGGACGGCGAAGGTGAGCAACGCCTCCACTCCAACGGCTTTCGCCAAGGCCCACGGCGTCTCGCTGAAACAGCTTCGGTGGTTCAATCCCGATTGGCGAACCACGAAGAAAGGGCGGTTGGTTGTCGGCCAGTCGTTGCGCCTGCCACAGGATGCGGCGCTCAGCTATGCCCGCGATATTCCCGACCCGTCGCTCGAGAAGTACGGCGGGACAGCCGGAGCCAGCTCCTTGGGCGCGCGCGGTGTGCACGTGGTGCGGCGTGGTGAGACGCTGGGGGGAATCGCCCGCCGGTACGGGCTCAAGGAGACGCAGCTCAAGGCCATGAACGGGCTGCGCGGCAGTCGCATCCTGGCGGGGCAAACGCTGCAGATTCGCCAATCCACAAAGGCGACGGCCGTCAAGAAAAACGTGACATCAGGCAAGGCATCCACCAAGGCCAAGTCACAAAAGGCGACTGTGAAGAAGTCTGGTGGAAAAGCCAAGGTGACAAAGAAGAAGGCGACCTCTACAAAGAAGAAGATCGCCTCGTCCAAGTCCAGCAAAAAGAAGTAGTTAACTAGTCGAGTGTGCCGCGGCCTCGATAACCCTTGGTCACAATTGTTTCGTAGCCGTTGGCGGGGCTTTTCCCCATCGCCATGGCCCGACCAACGGCCGCCGGACCACGGTTATACACAAGGAGTGCCAGCTTCAGGTCGCCGTCGTATTCGCGAATGAGCCCACGCAGATAGCGGAACCCAATGCGCAGGTTCACATCGGCCGTGAGCAGGTCTTCCCGGGTCACGTTGGGCTCGAACACCCGCGCCGTTGATGGCATGAGCTGGGTCAGGCCGAGTGCGCCCACGGGGCTTACGGCCTTGGTATCGAAGACGCTTTCAACGCGAACCAGGCGGAAGCCAAGCTCCGGCTCGATTCCGGCCGTAATGGCCGCGTCGTAAATGCGGCGGGACAGATCCGGCTTGATGCGGTAGCGGGTGCTGAAGCTGTAAATGCGGTGCCAGCGATTGAGCGACTCGTGACGCTCGTGAATGCGCGGGTCGGTGCCGAAGGCGAACGATGGCGCATCGCCGGTCTTTTCCCGCTTGAGCACATCGCCGGGGCGACGCCAGAGAGGCGGGGCCGACAGGGTCGGAGCGGCGGCCAGTGGGGCACGCGGTGCGCTCGTATTGGCGGCCACCACCGTAGAGTTGGCGACACTGCCGCCCTGGGCCACGATAGCGCTGCCAGACACCGAACGGGCAGGCGCCGACGGGCCTTCGGCCCGGGTCAGCATCATGACGGCAAAGGCGGTACCGGCGGCGACAACTCCAAAGCGCAGGCGCTTCGTAGTCCGTCGGCGCGCCATTCGCATGCGTCGCGCCTTCGCTTCGTACCGTGGATCTCTATCTGTTACGTGGTGCATGAAACCTCTCGATCAGCTGGTCACTCACGGACCGCCGGTGAAATCTCCCTTCGTGCCGCCGCGCTTTTCGCGCAGCACGATGTCGGAAATCACCATCGTCCGGTCAACCGCTTTGGCCATGTCGTAAACAGTCAACAACGCCACAGACACCGCGGTCAACGCTTCCATCTCCACCCCGGTTTGAGCGGTGGTCCTGACGAGTCCTTCTACCCGGCAGCCGGGCAGCGACTCATCGAGACTAACCCGAACGTCGATGCCCGACAACGGTAACGGGTGGCACAGGGGGACGAGCTCAGCTGTTCTCTTTGCTGCCTGAATTCCGGCCAGTCGGGCCACCGGAATGACATCGCCTTTTTTCAAACCATTGTCACGTATGAGCTTGAACGTTTCCGGCAACATCCGGATTGAACCGCTCGCCGTGGCCGACCGTACGGAAATCGGCTTCTCGCCAACGTCGACCATCTGAAAATTCCCGGCCTGGTCGAGGTGCGAAAACTCGCGCGCGACCGACGCCGACGCGGCGTTGGCGGGTTCCGGGGAGGGGAGCGCTGACTGCGTCATGTGGTGGTCTCCGACCCGGAGTTCAAGGGTTGAACGTGCTGTGCATGGCCTGCAGCAGCGACGCGGTGAGCAGGTTGGGGCTCACGTTGTTCTGCGCTTTGCTCTTCGCGAATTCGATGTGTACCATCACGCTCGCACTACGGCGCGCGTCGCTCTCGCGGCCGGACAGTACCAACTGCCGTGTGCGCGCGTGCAACAGATGCGTGAGTGCATCAAGTGTTTCGCTGAACGCACCACGAGCGCCCGCTACGCCCTGGCGAGCGGCCGCCTTGACCCGCGTGGCGGTACCATCTGGTGTGCGTGGACTCAGCGCTGCCTCGAGCAACAGGCGCGCGTTCGCAAAGGCGGCACTGGTGGAGTCGCCGGCGAATAGCTCACCAGGCGCACCGTTGGCGCGGGCGAGCAACTCTTCTCGCGGCGCCCGGGCGAGCTTTCGCTCGACAGCGGCGTCGCCAAGAAAGGCGTCCATATCGGCACGCGTCAGGGCGGGCACCCGCACCGACACCACCCGCGACTTGATGGTCGGGAGCAGCGCTCCCGGCTCGCTGCTCGTCAGGATGATCGTCGTTCCTGGCGGCGGCTCTTCCAGCACCTTGAGGAAGGCATTCGCCGCCTGGTCGGCGCCTTCCTGCGAGACCATGCGCTCGGCGTCGCCCACCACGAAAACGGTCCGCGGGGCCATGGCCGGACGCAGCGAAGCCATGTTCACCAGCGCGCGCACGACTGCGGCGTACAACGCCTCGGTGCCTGGCGGCGGCGCCCACAAGCCGTCGGCCTCCATGCGTTCGGCAATTGCCTCGTTCAGGTCGGACTTCACATCGTCGGTTGATGGGTCGCCGTCTTTGAGGCGCGGTCGCGGAAAGAACCAGTGCAGATCCGGGTGCATGCCCCGCTCCGCGTACCGGCAATGCTGACACTCCCCACACGGATCGGGGAGACGTTCGGCGAGTGCCCGTTCACAAATGAGGTACTGCCCGAGCCACAGGGCGAGCCGCTGTTTGCCCACGCCCCGGCGTCCCTGCAGCAGCAGACTGGCAGGCAGCCGACCGTCGCAGGCCGCAGCCGCGAGGCGGGCGCGAATGGGGTGGTGGCCGTAGAGAGGGCGGAAGGGCATGCGGGGAAGATAAACGGGGGCACTTGAGCTTGAACTGCGGAAGCTTGAACTACGGAAGCTTGAACTACGGAGGCTTGAACTACGGGAATGGGGGGCGAGATTCGGGGAGAGCGCTTGTCCACGTTCCTTGGGAGTTGCCATGATCCGCCTTGCCCTCGTTGCCGGCCTATTCGTTCCTTCACTGCTATCGGCTCAGATACGTGCGCGTGCGCTCGGTCTGGCGCCGGGGGTGTTCACGCCGGGGCCGCTCAATGCCATCACCGATGTCGCGGGAGTGCGCGTGGGGCAGGTGACCGTGAGCGAGGGGGACTCGGTGCGCACCGGTGTCACGGCCATCCTGCCGCACGGTGGCGACCTGTTCCGCGACCGGGTGCCGGCCGCGCTGCACGTGGGCAACGGGTTCGGCAAACTGTTGGGAGCCACTCAGCTGCGCGAACTCGGTGAGGTGGAAACCCCCATCGTGTTGACGTGCACCCTGTGCATCTGGCCGGTGGGCGATGCGGTGGCGCAGTGGATGCTCGCCAAACCGGAGAACGCCGCCGTTCGGTCCATCAACCCGGTGGTGGGGGAGACGAACGACGGACAGCTCAACGCCACCCGTTCGCGCGCCGGTATTGGCCGAGCCGTGGTGCAGGCACTGGAGTCGGCGACCACCGGGCCCGTGAAAGAAGGCAGCGTGGGCGCCGGTCATGGTACCGTCATGTTCGGATGGAAAGGGGGCATTGGCACCGCCTCCCGTGTGCTGCCGGCCTCATTGGGCGGACACACGGTGGGCGTCCTCGTGCAGGGCAACTACGGTGGCATTCTGCAAATGAGCGGCGTGCCCATTGGGCAGCTGCTGGGTCGCTATGCCTTCCAGCGCGATGTGGCGCCGCGTCCGTCCGGGCCTGGCGATGCCAACGCCGAGCGCGGTGACGGCTCCTGTATGATCGTCATCGCCACCGATGCGCCCCTGCTGGCGCGCAATCTCGAACGCTTGGGCGCCCGCGCCATCATGGGACTCGCGCGTACCGGGTCGAGTGCGTCCAACGGGTCGGGCGACTATGTGCTGACGTTTTCCACCAACCCGCGCGTGCGGCGCAACCCCGAGGCGGGATTGTCTACCAACGACGAGTTGGGGAACGACGCCATGTCGGCGCTCTTTCAAGCGGTAACGGAAGCCACGGAAGAAGCGCTCTACAACGCCATGCTCATGGCCACGCCGGTGTCGAGTCGCGCCGGTACCGTACGTCCGCTGCCGGTGGACTCGGTTCGCGCACTGCTCCGCGCACGGGGCATCGGGCGCTAGTTCGCCCGACTAGCCCAGCACGTCGGCCAGTACGGCCCCGGCCGTGGCCAGCCCGCCCGCGCCCGGACCCTGAAACACCAGCGCTCCGGCCGACTCGCTTTCAATCACCACGCGATTGAAGGGGCCGGACACGTGCGCCCACGCATCATCGCCCGTCACGCGCGTGGGGAGAATGCGCGCGATGAGTTCGCTGCCGTCACGCGTCACGCTGGCGATGAGCTTCACGCGGTCGCCCTCGGCCGCTACCCGCGCTGCCCACGCGGCCGTCTCGGCGTCGATACCGCGCCGCGTGACCTTGAGTGAAGCGGGCTCGATACCAAACGCCAGCCAGGCGAGGATGCGCAATTTGTCCTCGGCGTCCTGCCCGTTGAGATCCCGGGTGGGATCGGCTTCGGCATAGCCGAGGCGCTGTGCGGTGGCCACGGCATCGGCAAGCGACTCCCCCTGGGCCACGCGTTCGAGCACATAGTTGCTGGTGCCGTTGAGGATGCCACTCACTTTGGTGATGCCCACACCCGCGGCTCCGGTACGTACGCAGCGAACGATGGGAATGGCTCCACATACGGCGCCCTCGAAGTCGAGACGGGCGCCCGATGTACGGGCCAAGGCCTGCAAGGCGGCCCCCCGTTCACCCAACAGGGCCTTGTTGGCTGTCACCACGCGAATGCCCCGACGCAACGCCGCTTCCACCAAGGTGCGGGCGGTGGTGGTGCCACCGATCGCTTCGATGAGCACGTCGATGTCGTCGTCGAGCAATTCGGTCGGGTCCGTAATGACGGCGGCGGCCGGCGCGATACCGTGGGCAATGGCTTTCGCCAGCGCCGGGCGGGGGCGCGCCGGATCGCGCACCAGGACACGCTCCACACGAATGGGCACGCTATCCGGTTGCTGCTGTAACCGTTCGGCGAAGAGGTCGAGCAGACTGCCACCCACATGACCACATCCGGCCAGCGCCACGCGCAGTGGCTTCACCGCGGTGGAGATGATGCCACTGCCTGCCCGCGCCGGTGAGACGGCGCCCAACGCCGTGACCGCACTGGGTGTCACAGCCACAGCGCCTTGCAACGCTCGGCGGTTCGCTACGGAAGCGCGCTCAGTTGCCGCCTCTACAGCATCACCGATGATGCGCGCTGCGCGGTCGACTTCGAGCAGGAAGCCGTCGTGCCCGTGTGGTGACGGCAGTTCGACGTACGTGGCGCCAGCGGCCTTCGTCCACTCCCGAACGGCGTGATCGGGGTAGAGCAAATCCCCGGGAATGCCCACTCCTGTCAGTCGGTCGGCCACTGGCCCCAACGCGGCCGATACGCCACCGCGGCCGCGTCCCACATCGTGCACGTCCATGGCGTCGATGAGGGCGCCATAGCTGGTCGCGTCGAATCGCTCCACCAACTTCTCGCCGTGCGCATCAAGCCACGAGTTGACCTGGTAGGTGCCATTGGCCGCCTGCGAACGCCCAAAGCGCCGCTCAAGACCCTCCGGCGTGCGATAACTGAGCATCCCGACCATGCGAGCGAGGGCGAGTCCATCCCGCTCACCGCCCAGCGCAATCGCCCGGCGCATGATGGTATTCCACGCGAGCCCCTGGGCTGTCTGTACGGCCGGCGCCGCCAGGCACACGGCGCCACGCAGGCGCTCAGGGAAGGTGGCCGCGAACTCGAGCGTGACCATGCCGCCCAGTGAACCACCACACACCAGCAGCGGGGAGGTCACACCGAGTGCGTCGAGCAGACGGGCAAGCACCGTGGCCTGATCGCGCGTGCTGATGGGGGGTAGGGCATCGGGGTCGGTGTTGCTTGGGCCCGTCGTGCCATTGCAGCCACCGAGCAGATTGGCACAGAGCACGGCGTGCTTGGTGGGGTCCAAGGCACCCCCCTCGCCAATAACGCCCTTCCACCACTCCGAGGCGTGCACGGTACCCGTGAGTGCATGCACCACCAGCACCACATTGTCGCGCGCAGCGTTGATAGCGCCTTCGAGCCGGTAGCGCACATCGATCTGATCTACGCGGTCGCCCGATTCGAGCACCACCTCGCGGAATGTGATGGTTTCGTCGCGAACGGGCCACGCTGGCGACGCCTCATTGGCGCGACCACGGGCCGCAACCGGCGACGGGGGACGCACCACCGCGCGCGGTACGCCACGCTGTGCGAGCAGAGACGGTGGCAGCACAGTCATGCGGCGCTCTCGGCGTGCTGCGGGCCGGCCGAAGTGGTACGCGTGACGTCGGCCGCAATCGCGGCGGCGAGGGCGCGATCGAGATCGGCAATGAGATCATCGGCGTCTTCGAGGCCGATGGAAAGGCGCACGAGATCGGCTGTCACACCGGCCGCCTGTCGTTCGGCTTCCGAGAGCTGTTCGTGAGTGGTGGTCCAGGGATGAATGACGAGACTCTTCGCATCACCCACATTGGCGAGCAACGAAAAAAGCTGCGTGCCCTTGATGAACCGGCGCGCCCCCGCCTCACCTCCGCGTACGCCGAAGGTGAGGACGCCGCCGAACCCGCCCTTGAGCTGCTTCGCGGCATTGGCGTGAGTAGGGTGCGACGCGAGCCCCGGGTACTTCACCCACGACACGGCCGGATGCGCCTCGAGGAACTGCGCCACCTTGAGCGCATTGGCGCTGTGCTGGCGAATGCGAAGTGGCAGTGTCTCCAAGCCCTGCAGGAACAGGAAGGAGTTGAACGGTGACAGCGCCGCGCCGATGTCACGCAGCAACAGCACACGGAGGCGTATGGCGAAGGCGAGGTTGACGCCGCCGACGTTACCAAACGCCTCGGCGAAGCGCAGGCCGTGATACGCCGGCTCCGGTTCGCTGTACAACTTGCGAAAGCGTGCCGTACCGCCCCAGTCGAACGTGCCGCCGTCTACAATGACGCCGCCAATGCTGGTGCCATGTCCACCAATCCACTTGGTGGCGCTGTGCAGCACGATGTCGGCGCCGTGTTCCAGCGGCTTCACCAGCACCGGTGCAAAGGTGTTGTCTACCACGAGTGGCAGATTGAATTCGTGGGCCAGACGCGAAAGGGCTTCGAGGTCAGGCACATCGAGAGCCGGATTACCCACCGTTTCCACGTACAGCGCGCGCGTATTCTCGTCGATGGCGGCCGCCACGGCCTTGAGGTCGTGAATATTCACGAACCGCGTGCGGATACCGAGGCGGGGCAGGGTGTTCGAGAAGAGAGACACCGTGCCGCCATACAACGACTGCGACGCCACAATGTTGTCACCCGCTTCGGCCAGGTTGAGAATGGCCAGCGTCTGCGCCGCCTGTCCACTTGCCACGCCCACCGCCGCGACGCCGCCTTCGAGCGCGGCAATGCGCTTCTCGAACACATCAGTGGTGGGGTTCATGATGCGCGTGTAGATGTTGCCGAACGCCTTCAGGCCGAAGAGATCAGCGGCGTGCTCCGGACTTTCGAACACGAATGAACTGGTGGCGTAAATCGGCACCGCGCGGGCGCCCGTGGCGCTATCGGCGGTTTCCTGCCCGGCATGCAGGGCAATGGTGTCGGCGGCGAAGGCGCGGGCAGCAGATACGTCGGACATCGAGGCACTCTCCTCTGGGAGTAGTGCCGCCAGACAACACGAAGCGCCCGGACGGAGGGCCGCCGGGCGCACTCGCTGTTTAGCTCCTTGTTTTACGTGGCGGCAATCGGCGGCAAATCACCACGGCACCGGAATGGTGCGACCTTCAGTTGTCTTGTTGCAGGTACAACGGGCGAGTGGGACTTCGAGGGACACAAAACACTGACGGCCCTCGCCGATTGGTTCGTCGAGGGCCGTCAGGACCGCGACTTAGACGGATGGTCTGCGCCGCTGGCGCAGAGTGCGCGGCCCGTCAAATCGGGAAAATCGCCGCGCACCCCTGAGTATCGGTACACCCAGCCGAAAATTCAAGTCAGGGGTACCCGGACACCGCTTACCCCGGCAGCGGAGCGCCGCTTACCACCCGGTACGTGTCGCGCGCGATCAGCAATTCTTCGTCGGTGGGCACGACCCACGCCTCAAGCGTGGAATCGTCGGCTGAGAATCGCCCTTCCTTGCCTCCAACCAGCGAGGCATTCGCGTCGGTACTCACCTTGAGCCCGGCCCATTCGAGCCCCTCGCAGATGCGGGCGCGAATTTCGGAACTATTCTCACCGACGCCGCCGGCAAACACCACGGCATCGGCGCCACCGAGGGACGCGAGATACGCACCGATGTACTTGCGGGCCCGATAACAGAAGATCTCGATGGCCAGTCGCGCGCGTCGATCCTGCAATTCGTTCGCTTCAGCCAGCAGATCGCGCATGTCGTTGGTGAGACCGGAAATGCCGAGCAGACCGGACTGGCTGTTCAGCATGGCCTCCACCTGCGAAAGCGACAACCCTTCCTTGGCCGCGATATAGTCGAGTAGGGCGGCATCGATATCGCCGGCGCGTGTGCCCATGACCAGCCCTTCGAGTGGCGTGAAGCCCATGCTCGTGTCAATCGACACGCCGCCACGAATGGCACACGCGGAGCAGCCGTTGCCAAGATGCAGTGTCACGATGCGCACATCGGCCCGCTCGCGCCCCGTGATTTTCCGGAAGCGATAGGCAATCGAGCGATGGGATGTACCGTGAAATCCGTACCGGCGAATTTTATGGCGCCGATACAGTGGATACGGAATCGCGTAGAGGTACGCGTGCTCCGGCAGCGTATGGTGAAAGGCCGTATCGAACACGGCGACCTGGGGCACGCCGGTACCCAGCGCTTTGCGCGTGGCCTCGATGCCTCGCAGGTTGTGCGGATTGTGCAGCGGTGCGAGTTCGACGTTGTCTTCGATGCCCTGCAGCACGGCGTCGTCAACCAACACGCTGCCGCGGAACTGCTCGCCGCCGTGTACCACACGGTGCCCCACGGCATCAATGTCACCGCGTGCCGTAAGGCCAGTACCGCTCTCGGGCGACGTGACGTGGCCAACCAGCCAGTCGACCGCCGCGCGCATGTCGCGCAGCGCAGCTGTGCGCTTGCGCGTGCTGCCGTCGGCGTTGCGAATGGTGATGACCGACTCGCCGCCGATGCGCTCGATCTGCCCCCGCAGCAGCTTTTCGTCACGATCGTCGGCAATGCGATCGGCATCGGTCACGACCACTTGAAACTTGAGCGTCGCGGAACCGGCGTTGAGCACCAGAATATTCACGGCCACATCCTGCGCGGGGAGCGTGCCGGCCGAGGCGCACCGCGGCCGAAGAAGACTACCAAACCTCTGGATGCATCTTCATCGGCTGCGCGGCATGGGGCAAGCGAGGCTTGCCTGACAGCAGACTAAAACGGCTTGTACAGCGCCATATACACCGCCACACCGGCCAGTAGCGGCAACAGGAAAATGAAGGGGCGCGCCAAAGCCGGACGCCGATACGGCAGCAGGACGATCGCGCTGAGCACCACCCACACGATGATCTTCACCCAGAGCCAGCCGGGGAAGTTCGTGCCGTGGGCAAAGCCGATGCGCGCCAGCATGCCGAAGCCGCCGACCAGAATGAGCAACGCCCCGACACCGTGCACGCTGCTCATGAGGCCGCGGGTCTGGCTCGTGGCCTTGGTGCCGCCGTTGGCGGCATGGGTTGCCACACCACCGATCGCGAGAAAAAGCATCGCGATACCAATGATGTGGAGGATTTCGTAGAAGTCTCGTGGGAACATGCCCGCTAAACCCGAACGCGGTGCTCGGAGTTCCGAAAATCAGGACGTGATATGGGCCAGCACCGGTTCGTGCACGTCGAAACTGGCGATGGTGCCAGGGGAGAGGCGGCGATAGCACTCCAGCACTTTCCCCAGCGCGTCCTGGGCATCGGCCCCAACCGCCGACAGGTGCCCCATCTTGCGGCCGGCACGCGCCCCGGCCTTGCCGTACAAGTGCAGGCGCGTGCCCGGCACAGCCAAGGCATGCGTGAAGTCGGGGGCCTGATCCTGCAGCCACACGTCACCCAGCAGATTGGCGATGGCCGAGGGAGCAAACACCTCCGTGGAGCCCAGCGGCAAGTCGCAAATGGCTCGCACCAACTGTTCGAACTGGCTGGTAGCGAAGCCGCGCTCGCTGTGGTGGTAGGTATTGTGCGGCCGCGGCGCCAACTCGTTCACCAGCAGGTCGCCCTCGGTGGTCACGAAGCACTCCACCGCCAGCAGCCCCACAATACCAATGCGCTCGGCCACTTGCTGCGCCAGCGCCTGCGCACGCGCGGTCATGGCGTCGCTGACCACGGCCGGCACCACGGCCCACGTAAGAACGCCGCTCGTGTGATGGTTGCGCGACGGCGGATACACCGCCACCGCGCCACTCGGCGATCGCGCCACGAGCACCGACAACTCGTAGTGGATGCTGACCTTCTGTTCGACCAGACACTCACGCGAGCCCAGCGCTGTCCACGCATCGATGCCTTGCTCGGGCGTCGACAAGCGCACTTGGCCGCGGCCATCGTACCCGCCGTGTGTGCTCTTGGCGATACAGGGGCCGAAGTCGCGCACCGCGTCGGCAATGTCATGCGCCGACTGGGCCGCCACGAAATTCCCGAGCGGGAATCCCTGCGCCTTGAGCCACTGCTTCTGACGGATGCGATCCTGAATGATGTACACCGGCTCGCGACCGGGGCGCAGGGCGCAGCGCGCGGCCACCGCGTCCAGCACGTCCGGGTGAATCTGCTCGATCTCGAGCGTCACCACGTCGCATTCGGACGCCAACGCCACGGCGGCCTCCACGTCATCGAACTTCGCCGTAATCGTGCGTGATGCCACGGGGCGCGTGGCACACGCCGCCTCAGGGTCGAGCACGTGAATGTCGTACCCCATGGACCGGGCGGCGAATGCCGTCATGCGTCCGAGTTGCCCGCCACCGAGGAAACCGATGGTGGCGCCGGGCAGGATAGGGGACACAGGAACTGGAGCGGTCACAGGGCGACGGGAGGAATGGCGTTGGGAGCATTCAGCGGCCGGGCAAGCGCCTCGGCGGCCTTGGCCGCGCGGCGCTCTTCGAGACGCGTATACAACTCGGCGTCATGGGCCGCGAGCAGTTGCGCCGCGTACAAGGCGGCGTTGGCGGCACCAGGCTTGCCCACGGCAAACGTGGCCACCGGAACCCCGGCGGGCATCTGCACGATGCTGAGCAGCGCATCCATCCCGTTGAGCGGCGTCGCAACCACAGGCACGCCAAGCACCGGCACCAACGTTTTGGCCGCCAGCATGCCGGGCAGATGCGCGGCACCGCCGGCACCGGCGATGATGGCGCGCAGCCCACGTGGCCGCGCCTGTTCGGCGTACTCGAACAGCCAGTCGGGGGTGCGATGCGCCGAGACGACGCGCGCTTCGTATGGGATGCCCAGTTCGGCAAGAATGTCGCAGGCGGGCGCGAGCGTATCGAAGTCGCTCGCGCTGCCCATGACCACACCAACCAGCGGCGTGGGAGCTGCAGGGGTCACGCGGTCTCCGGAGTGAGGGGACGGGGGAAAACTACCCTCACCCGGAAGGGGCCGGTGGTGATCAGGGGGCGAAAAGCGCCTCCAGAAAGGCCCGGTCGTCAAAGCCGCGCCTCCCCAGCAGGGGACCCATGCGCACGACCACCAGTTCGTGTGATGGAATCACATAGAGACGCTGATCTCCGGCACCCGCTGCCATCACCAGATCGCGGGGCATCCACCCCGGCAATCCCTGCTCGCCGCTGGCGGTGGAGTTATCGCGGGCACCGATGCGGCCACGGTTGCCGCGTCCCAAGCGGTCACGCAGCCGCGAACGGGCGCTGCCGACTGAGTTCTGGTCGGGGCCGCGGGTCGGCATGCGCTGCATGGCCGCCCCCACCAGCCACCAGGAAAGACCGTAGTTGGGATTGCTCACAGCCGGCCGGAATAGCTCCCGCACCAGTTGCTCCTCGAGAATGCGTACGCCGTTGTGTACGCCGCCGCGTCGGATCATCTCTCCGAACGTAGCCCAGTCGCGCGCGGTCATGGCCGCGCCCCCCGCCAACTGCGGGTTGCCGTCGCCGCACTTCGCGCGCCATTCCACCTGCACGCCGAGCTGGTCGAGCACCCGCTGCTGCAGATACTGCTCGAACGGCGCGCGCTGCACCCGTTCGATCACGGCGCCCGCCGAGATGAAGGGGAAGGGGCCATAGCGGAATACCGTTCCCGGTTCCGCCACCGCCGGCGCCTTCAGCGCGTCGGCCCACGTGGCGCCGCGCCCGCCGCAGCCGGTGCCCGGATTGCCAGTCTGAATGCCGCTCTCGAGCGACAGCAGCTGTCGCAGCGTTACGCGCGCCTTCCGCGGGTCACTCCGCCACTCGGGCAAATACTGCGATACCGGCGCATCGAGGCGCAGTAGACCATCCTGAACGGCGGCTATCGTGGCCACACCCACAAAGCTCTTGCTGCCACTCGCCAGCATTTGCCGCCGATCGGCCGCCCCACCATCGCGATATGCTTCGCGCACGACGCGACCGCGATGCATCACGAGAAAGGCCTGACCACCGGTTTGCGCGAAGTACTGTTCCGCCCGCGCGATGTGCTGGGGCGAGGGCGCCTCAGGCGAGGCGGCCGGCTGCACGGTAGATCCCTGCAGCAGTACGGAAAGCAGAAGGGTGAGCATGCCCGTTCGACGCGGCAGGCTCACCCCTCGTTAACGCCCGCGGTAGCGGCTATTTCTTTTCCGGGGCAATGACGGGCCGCGTGCTGCCGCTCCACTCCTGGAACGACCCGTCGTACATGCGCGCGTCACGCTCCAGCAGTGTGGCTACAAACCACAGCAGCGTCGCCTGCTGCCCGATGTGACAGTACGTGATCACCGGCTTGCTCTTGTCCACCTGCTGCGCCGCAAACAGCGCTTCCAGCTCGGCGCGTGGGCGGAAGAACCCGTTCACGCTCACACTCGAGATGGGAATGTTCACCGCGCTCGGGATATGACCGGGACGCGGATAGCCCCCGCCATCGCCATTGTAGAAGCGCGTAAGGCGGGCGTCGACGATGTAGCGTGACTTGTCCTGTGTCGCCGTTTCCACCTGACTCGCGAGCGCAATGAGGTCCGTTCGAATCCGCGGTGTGAAGGCGACGGCCGGCGCCGCGGTCGGTGCGGCCGTACTCGTCGCGCGCGACTCGCTCTTCCACGCCTGGTAGCCGCCGTCCATGAGCGACACGCGATCACCCGCGCCGAGATACGCGAGCGTGAAGAATACGCGCGTGGCACTCTGCAAATTGAAGTCGTGCGGCACCACGATCACGCGCGTGCGGTCGCTGATGCCGTTGCGCGCCGCCCACGCTGTGAGTTGTTCCACGCCGGCCATCTGCAGCGAGAGGCCGCCTTGCACCTGCGGCAGGGCGATGTCTTCGAGCGACACATGGCGGCTTCCCGCCACGTGTCCGCTGTCGTACTGCGCCTTCGTACCCACGTGCAACACGACGAAGTCCTTGTCGGTAGCATGCTCGGCCACCCATTGGGTCGTAACGAGCATGGGCGCGGCGTTGGCGCTCCGCGCGTTCGGTGCACCTTGCGGCGCGGTCGCGACTACCGATGCACCGCCGCTGCGGCAGGCCGCGAGCAGCAGCGCGCTGCCGGTCAGTAGGGCGCGAGCGACGCGGCGCGTCGGGCGAGTGAAGATGATCATGACGTGGAGTCGGGTCAGGGAACGATCACGGGACGGCCGCGCATGTCGCGGACATCCACAGGCGCAATCTTCGTGGCCTTGAGCGCCGGCTCGATGGCGGCGCGGTCACCGGTGATCACGATGGTGAGTTTCGTGGGGTCGAGATACTTGGTGGCCACCCGCTGCACATCGGCCGCCGTGACTTTGGCAATGCCGCTGTCGAATGCGCCCAGTGTGCTCAACGGCAGGCCGTAGGTCACCAGGCTCGACACCTGCGACGCAATATCGCTCGTGGTTTCGAATCCATCGGCGTAACCCAGCTGCAGATAGCGCTTGACCTTGGCCAGCTCGGCGGCCGGCAGCGGCTGGCGAATGCTCTTGAGCTCCTTCATGAACTCGATGAGCGCCGAGTCGGTCTTGGCCGACACGACTTCCGCGCGGGCCGTGAACGGGCCGGCCTCACGTCGCATGGCAAAACTCGAACCGGCGCCGTAGGTGTACCCCTTCACTTCGCGCAAGGTGTTGTTGAGGCGCGACGTGAAAGAGCCACCGAGCGCGGTGTTCATGACCATGAGCGGGTAGTAATCGGCGGTAGTGCGGGCAACACCAATACCGCCAATACGGAAGCTCGACTGCGCGGCCTTGGGCTTATCGACAATGTGGATGGCGGTAGAGCCGGACGTGGGGGCCTTGGCATAGGTGACGGCGGGAATCGCGCCGCGCTCCCAACCACCGAACGCCCGGGTGGCGAGAGTCTGGGCTTCGCTCACCGAGAGATCACCCACGAGGATGAGCGTGGCGTTGTTCGGCCGGTAATAGGTGCGCCAGAAGGCCTTCACATCGTCGAGCGAAATGGGGTCGACTGACTCCTTCGTTCCGGAGCTGCTACGACCATACGGGTGACTCTCGCCGTACACGAGTGCCGCGAACGCACGATCGGCCATTGCGGGGCCGCGATCCTGCTCCTGCAGCAACGCCGTAAGACGCTCGCTCTTGAGCCGCGTGAACTCCTTCTCCGGGAAGGTTGGACGCAGTGCCACGTCGGCCATGAGTGCCATGGCGCTGTCGAGCGTGGCTCGCGTACTGTGGAGGAACACGTTGCTGCCTTCGAGCGATGCGCCGGTGCCAAGTCGCACGGCGAGAAATCCGATTTCCTCGGCCAGCGCCAATGCATCGCGCGAACCGGCACCTTCGTCAAGCATGTTTGCCGTGAGCGTGGCCAGCCCCGCCTTGTTCTGCGGATCGGCCTCGCTACCGCTGCGCACCACCAGATACGCGTCGACAACAGGGAGCTCCCGTTGTTCGACGATCACGAGGCGCAACCCGTTGGGGAGTGTGCGCTCCACCATGGCCGGCAGCTTGAGCGGCGTTGGGGCGGACAGCGCTGGCGGTGAGGCACTGGCGGCCATTGGCGCGGCGGCGCCCTGCGCATGGGCGAGTTGGGGCCATGCCGACACGGCCGCAATGCCCAGCAGTGCGCTCGACACCTTCCAGGAAAATAGGGTGCGCATTACTTGATCCCTCCAATGCTGGCCGCAGTGAGCGCCATGGTCGACTTGCCCTCGGGAACGATCGTCAGCACCACGCGCGGCGTGCCAGCGAGATGTGTGCGCGCGGCGCGCTGTACCACCGCCGGTGTCAACGCGTCGTAGCGGGCGAGATCCTGCGCGAGATAGTCGGGATTGCCGGTGAAGTAGTTGTAGTAGCTGAGCTGGAACGCCTTGCGGGCTACGCTCGCGAGACCGTCGAGCATGTTGGCGCGCATTCCGTTCTTCACGCGGGTGAGTTCCCGTTCGGTCACACCAGTGGCGATCGCCGTGCTGAGCGCCTGCGTGATTTCGCGGTCGAGTTCTACCGGCTGCACACCGGGTTTGGCGGTGACGACCAGCTGGATCATGCCATCGAGCTTCTGCGACTGGTTGCTCATGCGCACATCCTGCGCGAGCTGCTTCTCGTATACGAGCGTACGGTACAAGCGCGAGCTCTTGCCGCCGGCCATGATCTCGGCGAACGCGTCGAGCGCGGCATCATCAGCGGAGAACGACTTCACTCCGTGCCACGTGTAGTACACGCGCGGCAACTGCACACGATCCTCGAGCATCAGCACGGTGTCGCGCGTGAGCGTGATGGCTGGTGCCACCGGTCGGGCAATGGCTTGCGCAGCGCGCGGAATCTGGCCGAAGTACTTCTTGACCCAGGCCTTGGCTGAGTCGGGATGGAAGTCGCCGGCAATGGTGATGGTGGCATTGTCCGGTGCGTAGTACTGCCGGAAGAAGCCCTTCACGTCATCGAGGGCGGCCGCGCTAAGGTCGTCCATCGAACCGATCACATCCCATGAATAGGGATGGCCCTTGGGGAAGAGCACCGGCAAGATGGTTTCATCGGCCTTCCCGTACGGCGCGTTGTCGACCCCTTGCCGTCGCTCGTTCTTCACAACGTCGCGCTGCAGGTCGAGCTTGGCCTGGTCCATGGTGGGCAGCAGCCACCCCATACGATCGGCATCGAGCCAGAGCATGAGGGGCAGGGCGTTCGACGGCCCGGTTTCGTAGTAGTTCGTGCGGTCGAAGTTCGTCGACCCGTTGTTGCTGGCGCCGGCAGCCTCCAGCCACTCGTCGAACTTGCCCACGGGCACGTTCTGCGAACCCATGAACATCACGTGTTCGAAGAGGTGCGCGAATCCGGTGCGGCCGGGTTTCTCGTCGCCCGATCCGACCTTGTAAAAGTTCTCCACCGCTACGATCGGCACCGAGCGGTCGACGTGGAGGATGACTTCGAGGCCATTGGGCAGCGTGTACTTTTCGTGCGGAATCGACGGGGCCTTTTGGGCGCCGAGGCGCGCCGTAGACGCGGCCAGCAAGAGGGCCGTCGCGACCGGCCGGAGGCCGGTTCGACGCAGGGACAAACGGGTCATGGTCGCAGAATGAGTGAAATCCGATGGACCAGCGGGTAGCGAACGAAATGTATACGGGGCAGTTTGGCCCCATGATTCAGGTGAAATACGCCGCCAAGCTCGGGACGTTCTCCGGTACCATGCTCGTGGTGGGCGGCATTATCGGGGCTGGGATCTTCCTGTCCCCGGCCGTCGTAGCCCTGCGAGTAGGCACGGCGCCGCTTACGCTGGCGGCCTGGGGGCTTGGCGCCGTGGTCGCCATCATCGGCGGTTTCGTGTACGCCGAGCTGGGGGCGCGGCGACCGCAGGCCGGCGGCTCGTACGTGTATCTGCGCGACGCGTTCGGCACGTTTCCCGCGTTCCTGTACGGCTGGGCGCTGTTTCTCATCATGGCGACAGGGGCTATGGCTGCCGTGGCCATGACCGGCGCCAACTATCTCGCCGAACTGCTCGGGCTCGACGCTTCAGCCGGCCGGCCCATTGCGATTGCCTTCATCGTGGTACTCACGGCACTCAATGTGCTGGGCGTGCGCATTGGCGCCACTACGGGCAATGTGCTCACGGTGCTCAAGTTGGCCGCTATCGCGTTGCTGGTTTTTGCGGCCCTCGCTCTGGCGCCGCGGCACTCGCTGCCGATGCCGCGCCTCGCGGAACCGCTCTCGCCACCAACGTCGTGGCAGGATCTCGTGGTGGCCATGGGAGGGGCACTGGTGCCGGTGTTGTTCTCTTTTGGGGGCTGGCAACAGACCAATGCCGTGGCGGAAGAACTCGTGGAGCCACAGCGCACGTTGCCACGCGCACTCATCTTCGGCGTGCTCATTGTGGCGGCCACGTACCTCCTGGTGAATGTGGCGTACCTGCGCGCCCTCGGTCTTGAGGGGTTGGCGGCCAGTCGCGCACCGGCTGCGGAAACCATGTTCGTGTATCTGGGCCCCGCCGGTCGCACCTTCATCACGTTCGGCATCGTCACCTCCACCGTGGGATTTCTCGGAATGGTGATTCTCATGTCGGCCCGGGTGTACCAGGCCATGGCCGCCGACGGCCTGTTCTTTTCGCGCATGGCGCGGCTGCACCCCCGGTGGCAGACGCCGGTAGATGCGCTGGTGGCGCAAGGCGTCGTGGCGCTGTTGCTGCTGCTCACCGGGACATACGGGCAATTGCTCGACTACGTGGTCTTCGCCGATTGGATCTTCTTCGGCTCCACCGCCGCCTCGCTGTTTGTACTGCGCGCCCGCGATGCCGCCCGTGGGGTCACGAGTCCCGTGCTTTCACCATTGCATCCGTGGGGCACGTTGGTGTTCGTGGCCGCCGCCGTCTACGTGGTGATCGGGTCGGTGCAGTCCAACCCTGGGAACGCCGCGCGCGGCGCGGGTCTCCTCCTGCTTGGTATTCCCGTGTACCTCTACTGGAATCGTCAACGTCTCCGCCGAGGGGCCTCGCCGCAATGAATCACTCGCAGCCTCGTGTCGCCGCACTTACCGTGTATCCGCTCAAATCGGCTGCGGGTATCGCCGTAGATGTGCTCCCGCTCGATAGTCGTGGCGCCATCGGCGACCGTCGGTGGCTGTTGGTGGATGGCGAAGGCCACGCCATTACCGCGCGTGAGTGCCATGCGTTGTTGCACATCGTGCCACGATTCGCCACGGCCGACCGTAACGGGGCCCTGTTACTCGATGCTCCCCGTCACAGCACGCTGTCGGTTGTCGTGCCCGACGCTGACGCCGCCGTGCGACGCGTAACGGTGTGGGACGATGACATCGACGCGCTCGATGTGGGCGACGAAGCGGCGGATTGGTGCAGCACCGTCATCGGTCGAGCCTGTCGCATGGTACGGCTGGATGATCAGGCTTCGCGTCCGCTCAAGCGCAAATATGCGGGCCCGCTTGCGCACGAACAGCGACAGGTCGCCTTCACCGACGGCGCCCCGTTGCTGGTGCTCGGATTTCCCAGCGTGGATGCCTTGAACACCCGGTTGCTGGAGCAGGGTGCTGTGGACGTCCTCGACCCACGACGCTTCCGCGCCAACGTGTGGCTGCGTGGATTGGCGCCGCACGAAGAAGACTCCTGGGCGCGCGTGCAGATCGGAGACGTAGACTTGGGCATGGGGTCACTCTGTACCCGGTGTGTACTCACCACCGTGAACCCCGATTCGCTCGAGCAAGGTGTGGAACCACTGCGCGCGTTCGCGCAGTACCGTCGCACCGAAGACGGTGTGGTGTTCGGCGTGAATGCCACGCATGCGGCGCCAGGTGTAATCAGCGTGGGCGATACCGTCGAAGTCCAAGCGGGACGCTGAGCGCGCCGTGTTACCGGTTAGCTTTCAGTGGTGACCGACAACACCCCTGCCGTTCCCACGAGCCTCCGCATCATACGCGGCGCCAATCGCACCTTGGGGCGAGTCGCGCCGCGAGTGGTTGCGAGTCTCAATCAACGACTGTTCTCGCGCCCGCGCCGGTTCGCACCACGCGACTGGGAGCAGTCGTTCGAAGCCATCGGACGTCGCGAGCGCCTGCCGAACGGCGCGTCCACGCTCGTGGCAGGCGAAGGCGAGCACACGGTGGCGCTGATCCACGGATGGGAAGGTCGTGCAACGCAGTTCGCGCACTTCGCCTCGCCGCTGCTCGCAGCGGGATTCCGCGTCATCGGCGTCGACGGACCGGCCCACGGGCATGCGCGCGGCTCGGTGGCTGACCCGTATCTGTTCGCCGAAACGCTGTACGAGGCGGAGGTACGGTACGGGGCGCTGCATGGTCTCGTGGGCCACTCCATGGGCGGCGGTGCCATTGCCATCGCCCTCGCCAGCGGACTGCACGCATCGCGCGCGGTTCTCATCGCCAGTCCCGCGTCGTTGCACGACGTGCTGCACCGGTTCGCGCATGCCATGCACATGACGCCCGGATCGACGAGGCATTTCGTGGAAGCCTTGCGGCGACAGGTCATCACGCGCGGTCACTCAGCCGTCGATCTTCCCGCGCTACTCTCGGCACTGCGTACGCGCGCACTGGTCATCCACGCCCGTGACGACCGCGAAGTGCCCTTCACCGACGGCGAGCGTATCGCCGCCTCCTGGCCGGGAGCACAGTTGCTACCAGTCGACGGCGCAGGGCATCGGCGCATACTCCGGTCGCCGGAAGTCATCAAAGCCGCGGTCGAGCATCTTCGCCGCGACTAGCTGCGTAAAAAAGCAGACGGCAGACCGCAGGAACCACAGACGGCAGCACGCAGGAATAAGGAAATCGGGGGCGCCGCCAAGCGGCCGCCCCCGAATTGTCCTACCGACTCCCCGCCGTCTCCCGTCTGTAGTTCCCGCCGTCTGCCGTCTGCGGTTGAACCAACTCGCGCAACACCCTCAATACAGTTGAGCCCAGCTCCGCTCTTTGGTCCGCGTGAGAATGGCCGAGCCGCGCAACGCCGATTCCACGGCACACTTCGACCACTTGAAGAAGGAGTTGCCGACAATCGCGCTGCCATCCTGCACGTTGGCGTTACGGCTCATGGCACTGCCCCACAGGTCGAACGTGCCATTGCCCTTCACGATATCGTCACGCGCGATGATGAGGCCGTACCACTGGAAGTTGCCGGTGAGGCGCACGTCGCCGTTCACGAGCAGCACCCCTTGCCCGCGGCCATGGCTCAAGTTGGCAGTTCCGTTCACGTAAATGATGGGGAAGTAGTCCTTGCAGCCGGCTACATACGTGTTGCCGCCGCCACTCACCCGGAGCGGTTCCCCCCAGTTGGCCGTGGCGTTCCAATCGCAGGTAGAGGATGTTCCAACAGGTTCAGGACCGTACGTCCCGCCCGGCAACTTGATGTCGGCGGCGGCTACGAGCGAGTTCCAGCTTTCCGTACCGTATCGCACATACGTGTTGGAGTCGCCGGCGGCCGGGTCCGGATTGATACCGCCCGTCACGAGATTCAGCTTCTGGATGTCGACGGTCCGTCCCGGCGCGTACGAAATCGCAAAGGTGTCGCGTCCCGTGATGTTGGCACACTGCGTCCACCCCGAAGGATTCGTGTTTGTGCCCGTGATTTCCGCCGAGCCTTGTACACGAATATTGCCGGCGGTCACGATGGCGCCGCCCGGATTGATCGAGGGGTAGGCAATGCGCACCACCATGTTGGTCATGCGCTGCGCCTCAAGCTGCGCGCTGCCGATGTTGGCGCGGCCCACCGAGCGCACCCAGAACGTGTTGTCCGTCAGGCGCTGAATGAACACCTTGGCGGTATCGCCCTGGGCCACGAACACGTTGGCTGAGTCGATGGCACCAATGGCCATGCCGGTTGGAGGCGGAAGATTCCGTGAGCGATCCCAATTCGAGATCTCGGAGTTGAGGCCGAACTCGGCCACGGCAAAGGCGCGCTGTTCTACGAGCGCATTGCGGCCGCCCCGGAACTCCTGCATCGAGCTCAGGACGGCGCCCGTGGATAGAATTGCGAGCACGACTACAACGATGAGCGTCAGGATGAGCGCCATGCCGCGACGTGCCTTTACCAGAACGCGAGCCGGCGCTTCGCCCGAGGCGGGCTCTGACGCGTGTGGCTCGGTGTGGATGTGCGGGTGCTGGTTCATTGCCGGTTCCTCAAGGCGATGCGGAAGGCGAGTGAGTCGGAGTTCTGCGTGGAACTGGTGCCGAAAGTGCCGGAGCTGCTTTCACCCTTGGCGCGCAAGAGCAGGTCGATACGAGAGATGTTTCGGCTCTGCGCAACACTGGTCACCGGGTATCCCAAGCTGTCGAAGTACGCGAAGCGCAAGCCGCCAGTACCGCTCACCGGAGGCGCGTACGGACCGCTCACCGCGACGGGCTCACTCCACGAACCCCCGCGATACTCTTCGCGATGCAGGTACCATGACCCGCTTTCCTCGTCGTCCAGGAAGTAGCGGGTGCTGCGCGTGAACCGGATGGCCGACCCCGCTTTCACGGAATCGCCCATGTTCGCCGACACTGTAATGCGGTAGCGCACCTTGCCGGCATCCAACGCGGCGTCGAGATATGGGGAGAGCGGGCACAAGGTCGTGCTCTGCGACACACTGGTAATGCGCAGGCCCTTCCACTCGTCGTCTTCGGCGCCACGCGACAGCGAGTCGTTGAACACCCACAGCGTATCGCCGGCGACCGGCTGCGTGTACCAGCTGGTCAGCGTATTGCGCGCCATATCGAGTGGCGGGATGTCCATCTGCGTACCACTGACCTTGCTGCAAATGATCGAGGCGCCGATCACCGCGCGAAACTGCACGAACGAATCACCGAAGTTGGTCAAGTCGCCACCCGATGATGAAATGCTGCGCAAGTCGGCCGGCACCAGGCTCATGGCCGAACGCAGCTCTCGGCGCATCTCCACCTGCTCGTTGGTACGCTGATAGAACCGCTGTTGGCCGAGCATCAGACGAGACACGATGATGCCGATCACACTCAGAATGCCCAGCGTGATCAACAACTCGGCAATGGAGAAGCCCCGGCGGGCGCGAATCAGTCGCGGCATGGGATCACCATCTGGTAGCGGAGTTGGTTGGTACGACGCGGCACGTTGATGCGGACGTCAATGGTCTTGATGTTGCGGCCGTCGGTGACGGTCCACGATTCCTGGACGCCGCGCTGTGTCGTGCTGCCGCTGGCGGCGCCCGCCTCCAGCTGTGCGCAGGAGAGGCTTGTCAGGGAGTCGAGGCGCGCTTGAGCAAGACTGGCGGCCAAGGTCTGGCTGCCGCCTCCGCCCATCTGACGCGCGACGGAGGCCGAACTGCCAAGCAGCCCGCCTACGGCAACGGTGAGCATGATGATGGCGATCAGAATCTCGAAGAGCGTGATGCCGTCGCGTCGCCGCTGCGCGTCGGCCTCTGGGCGTGCGGCACGGCCTGCGTTCACCGGCCGGAAGTCGTCGGAGGAGCGCATGGTGTGCCTCACAAGGTGCAGTGCTTCGAGAGAATCAGCCCGGCCGTGCTGATGCACAGGGTGTCGGACTTCGTGCCGTAGCGCAGCCGATAGCGGAACACCTCTTCTTCCTCGATCATCACGTTGGTCATCATGCCACGCCCGTTGTAGTTGATCACGGTGGGCGCATCATTCAGCGGCTCCAGTGTGATGCCGAGCGAAGCGTCGAGTCGCACGGGGCCGAACACCTGCACGGTGGTTCCGGCCAGGCCGCTGCGCACCGTGACGGTGGCCACGTTGCCGGCGAGTGTCAGCGTGGAGGTCTTCCCCTTCTGCAGGGCGGCCGACCGCGCGGCGGCAAAGGCCGCGGCCAACTGTTGGCGGCCGGCGCGCAGCGACGAACTTTCGCGAATGGTGGTCATGCGGGGGGCCGCGAGCGCGAACACGATGGCCAGCGTACCGACGACGAGCAACAGCTCGATCATCGTGTAGCCGGCGCGCTGACGGTGCAGGGAGGTCGACATGACAAGAGTTCCGGAAATCGGTCACCCGCCAGCCTCGGACGAGGGGAAAGCGGGCTCGAGGTGCCTGTGCCTCTCACGAAACGGTCGGAGATCAAATCCGGGCAGTCCGTAGATGGCTTCTGTTGTCACGACGCACTATGTGGTGTCAACTCAACATGAAATACCATTCATGTGGGCTATTTGAACGTGTATGTGCCGCTGCAGTGACAGTGGCACCAATTTCTGAAGTTCTTTGCGCATTTCCTGCCATTCAACCGCCTGACAAACGAAACACCCCGCCTCACTCAAACGAGCGGGACGGGGCGATCGATACCTTTTGTTACAGCTCCCGGGGAGGGACTCGAACCCCCGACAGGGTGATTAACAG